>Ga0207933_1001526_pt1 | contig 17196 bp, 13 predicted proteins | sample NGESurdeep092012_4_FD_184488 | JGI IMG/M metagenome (GOLD analysis project Ga0207933, IMG submission 184488) | Arctic peat soil microbial communities from Barrow, Alaska - NGEE Surface sample F53-3 deep-092012 (SPAdes) | ecosystem: Environmental > Terrestrial > Soil > Wetlands > Peat ...
CCATGCGCCGAGCGGCAGGCGGAAGACGGGACCGCCCTCCGCGGTATAGATCAATTGCGAGCAGGCCTCACCGGAGCAGGGACCGTAGACGGAGTGCTCGCTTACGCCGGAGAAGTAGCCGCCCTCAGCCTGCACACCCACGTAGTGATTGAAGAAGCCTGTGACGCTAACGGTAGCGTTCTCGTTGGTTACGTCGAAGAACTGATGAAAATCGATGCCGCTGTTGATGGGATGGAAGTAGCCCCAGCCGCCGTAGACGTCGACGCGCGAGTCGGGATGTTCTGTCGCACTTTGGGTCGCCTGCGCGTGGGCGCTTGCGCCCAGACCCAGAAGACAGCTGACCAGGACGAGACGCGCCATCAATCGGCAACGGAATGCGAGCATAGGACCAGCTCCTTGAGGCTCGTGGCGCGGGTAGCAAAACACAGGGGCAACTCTCCGGCAGTGTACTGGAACCATTGTGGTTCTCAGCATGTCGAATCGACAAACCTCGGGCGATGTAGACAGATGTGCAACGGGGGTGGGCTTGCTCCTGACCCGGACGGGGCCGTACACTACCCCTATGAAGCTATTCCGCACGCTCTGTCGACCGACTGCCTGTTGTCGCTGACGCGGATCCTTCGTGGCTAGGATTGAGGCTAACGCCTGACGCCTGACCTCTCCAGCTTCTCCCCCTCCTCACTCAAATCAAACGAATCAGCGCGGTTCAAACCTGTCGGCGGAACTGTCTTCCCAGCGGCGGTTACCGGGCATCTTCCGGAGGCTCACTTGCCCACAATCACGGACACATCGGAAAGCGCCGCCGCCGCTCTGCATCGAGAGCGCCTGAACCACCTTCAGGTGCTCGAGGCCGAGAGCCTCTACATCCTGCGCGAGGCCGTAGCCGAGTTCGCGCGCCCGGTCATGCTCTACTCCATCGGCAAAGATTCCAGCGTGATGCTCCGCCTGGCGCAGAAGGCGTTCTATCCCGGCAAGATTCCGTTCCCCTTGCTGCATGTTGATACCAGCTACAAGTTTCCGCAGATGATCGCCTTCCGCGACGCCTACACGCGCGAGATCGGCGCCGAGCTGATCGTCCACCGCAACGAAGAGGCAATCGACGCCGGCGCAAGCCCCTGGAAGCTGGGCACGCAGAACTGCTGCGGCGCACTTAAGACCCGCTCGCTGCTCGACGCCCTCGCCGAAGGCGGCTTCGATGCAGCCTTTGGTGGCGCTCGCCGCGACGAAGAAAAGTCCCGCGCCAAGGAGCGCGTCTACAGCTTCCGCGACGGCGCCGGCCAGTGGGACCCGAAGAACCAGCGCCCCGAGCTGTGGAGCCTCTACAACTCGCGCCTGCGCAAGGGCGAATCCATCCGCGTCTTCCCGCTCTCCAACTGGACCGAGCTCGACATCTGGCTCTACCTCTACGCCGAGCAGATCCCGATCGTCCCCCTCTACTTCGCCGAAGATCGTCCGGTAGTCGACCGCAACGGCACGCTCACCCTCGTCGACGAAACGACCCGCCTGCTGCCTCACGAAAAACCGCAGTTGATGAAGGTGCGGATGCGTTCCCTCGGCTGCGCTCCCTGCACCGGCGCGATTCGCAGCGAAGCCGACACGCTGCCCAAAATTATCGAAGAGCTCATCAGCTTCCGCCGCAGCGAGCGCGAGAACCGCGCCATCGATCACGACGAAGAAGGATCGATGGAGCTGAAGAAGCGGGAGGGCTACTTCTGATGAACCCAACCGAATTCTCCGCCCACAAGCAATCAACCGCGGATGTCGCGCACGAGCAGAAGTTCCGCGTGTTCCTGGATACGCATCTCGACCAGGAGATGCTGCGCTTCACCACGGCGGGCAGCGTCGACGACGGCAAGAGCACGCTGATCGGCCGGCTGCTGCACGACACCAAGAGCGTCTACGAGGACCAGCTTGCCTCGATTCGCGCCAGCCGCATCAACCGCGCTGGGACCGGCAACGTCGATCTCTCGTTGCTCACCGACGGCCTCCGCGCCGAGCGCGAGCAGGGCATCACCATCGACGTGGCGTACCGCTACTTCTCGACCTCGAAGCGCAAGTTCATCATCGCGGACACGCCTGGCCACGAGCAGTACACGCGCAACATGGCGACCGGCGCTTCGACCGCGGATGTCGCCGTCGTCCTCATCGACGCGGCTGCATTCGTGAAGGCCGGGGGTCTGCTTCCGCAGTCGCGCCGCCACACCTACATTGCGAGCCTGCTGCGCATCCCGCATGTCGTCGCCGCGGTCAACAAGATGGATCTCGTCGGGTACTCGGAAGATGTGTTCAAGCAGATCCAGACACAGTTCCTTGAGCTCGCCGCTAGGCTGGAGCTAAGCAGTGTGGAGTTGATTCCCGTCAGCGCTCTCGCCGGCGACAATGTCGTCGAACCCTCGATCGCCATGCGCTGGTATAGCGGTCCGACGCTGCTCGAGTATCTTGAAACCATTCCCCTGTCTGCGACGGACGCGCGCGCGGAGCCGCTGCGCTTTCCGGTGCAGCTTGTCGTCCGTCCCGACGCCACCTTTCGCGGCTTCGCCGGCCGCGTCGAGCGCGGCGAATTGCGCGTAGGACAGCAGGTGCGCGCGCTGCCCAGCGGCCGCACCACGCGCGTGAGCAGCATTGTCACCTACGACGGCGAGCTGCGCATCGCGCGCTCTCCGCAGAGCGTTACGGTGACGCTCGAAGACGAGATCGATCTCAGCCGCGGCGAGATGCTGGTCGCGGCGGACGACTCTTCCCAGCCCGAACCCGCGACAGCCACGGCCTTTCGCGCCAAGGTCGTGTGGATGCACGAGCAGCCGCTTGCGCCAGGCCACACGTATCTCGCCAAGCAGACGACCAGGACCGTACGGGCGACGGTGCGCTCCATTCGCTACCGCGTGGATGTTGTAACCGCCGAGCACCACGAGGCCTCGGCGCTCGAGATGAACGATATCGCCGAGGTCGAATTCGAGACGAACCTTCCGCTGTTCTTCGACCCCTACAGCGAGAACCGCGCGATCGGCTCGCTGATCCTGATCGACCCCATCAGCAACGCGACGGTGGGCGCTGCCATGATCACGGGAGCTGCCGAAGGCGAGACACATACAGAAACTTCTTCAGCGCGAACCGCTTTTATCATGCTGCGCGGAGATGTTGCGGCAGCGGAGCGAGCGCTGCAGTCCCTCCATGCCGCCGGAAGACCGGCCGTCATCATCGACGATGCGGCGATTCATGCCGAGTCGCTCCCCTCGGTCGCACGCGCTCTACAGCTCGCAGGTGTAACGGCTATCTCGACGCGCAGCGATCTCCAGCCCGGGACGGTGAGCGCCGTTCGCGGAATCGCGGCCGAGGCGTGGCTCGAAAGCGAAGAGGCCATCGAGCGGTGGCTGGAGGAAACGCGATGAGCGCGCCTCTGCAAGCGGTTCTCGAAGATGTGGAGTCCCTGACAGCCGAGCAGCTCGTCGCCGAGGTCGTTCGCTCCTCCCACGGCCAGGATGTCTGCTTCACCTCGAGCTTTCAGACCGAGGACATGGTCGTGCTGCACCTGCTCCGCCAGCATCTGTCGCGCGTTCCCGTCATCTTCCTCGAAACGGGCTACCACTTCGCCGCGCTGATCGAATACCGCGACCGCCTCGCCCGCGACTGGAACCTGAACCTTATCAGCGCTCTTCCGCTCACCACGCTCGCCGAGCACGAGGCGGAGTTCGGTCTGCTGCACATCATCAATCCAACGCAGTGCTGCCAGATCCGCAAGGTCGAGCCGCTGATGCGCTCGCTCCAGCCCTACACCTGGTGGTTCACCGGCCTGCGCCGCGAGCAATCGCCCACGCGCGCGAACCTCAAAAAGATAGAAGACCATCGTCTGCCCAGCGGCAAGCAGATGAAAAAAGTCAGCGTCCTCGCCGACTGGACCTGGGACCGCGTCGAAGCCTACGCCCGCGAGCACAACATCCCGCGCCTCTCGCTCTACGACGAGGGCTACACCTCGATCGGCTGCGAGCCCTGCACGGCCAAACCGGTAGCAGGCGCGGACCCGCGCAGCGGCCGCTGGGGCGGCAAGAAGCTCGAATGCGGCATCCATACCTTCAGCGAGAAGGCCTGACCGCGGCTCGCGCGACTTTGTTGGAGTAGGCTGAATCGATGATGCGAGAGCGCCGTGAGATCGTGCGCCTTTGGCATGAGAGCGAGAGCGCGGTACTGGCGACGCTGGTGGGCGTCGAAGGCTCGAGTTATCGGCGGCCTGGCGCGCGTCTCCTTATCGCCGACGACGGCCGCTATGCGGGCGCAATCTCAGGTGGATGTCTCGAAGCCGAGCTGATCCGCAAAGCGCGATGGTCCGTTCGCAACGGCGCGTCCGTGCAGCGGTTTTCGACCTACTTCGACGACACGGCAGACATTCCCTATGGCCTCGGCTGCGGAGGCACGGTAGACGTTCTCCTCGAGCCTTCCGGCACAGCCGCGTTCAGCGCCATCATGCGCGCTCTGGAAGCCTCGCTCGGGGGAGACACGCAAACCGTGCGCACCTGGCTTCCTCGCGGCAACAGGCCGCTGCGCCGCTCCGTCAACGGATACCCAGCCGACGAAAACGACACGCTCGCCCTGAACGAAAATAACGACGATCAAGATTTCAGCGAAGAGGTTCTGCTGCCGCCCCAGCGCATCGTCCTCTGCGGAGCGGGCGATGACGCGCGCCCCATTGCCACGCTCGCCTCCCTCATGGGATGGGATGTCGTCGTCGCCGATGGCCGGTCGCAGTGGGCACGCGCCGAGCGCTTTCCTGAAGCCCAGCGCGTCGAGCTGGTGGTCAACCCGGCACGTTCTCGCCTGCGAGCAGACGATGCAGTCGTCGTAATGACTCACAGCTACGAACTGGACCGCGAGTGGCTCGCCGCTGCCCTGCCGGTCGGCGTCCGCTATCTCGGTCTGCTCGGCTCACGGCACCGCAGCGCGTTGCTCATCAGCGAAGCTGCCTCGATGCTCGGCTGGTCCGTCGCGCAGGTCTGTGAACAGGTCTCCGCTCCCATAGGACTCGATCTGGGCGGCGACGGCGCCGAATCGATTGCTCTGGCGGTTGTGGCGGAGATCCAGGCGCGCTGCGAAGGCAAGCTCGGCGCCTCGCAGCGGATGACCGCCGAGCTCGTCGCCGATCAGATTGCGAAAGGCGGAGCGTCGCGCTACCTGCAGACGCAGTGCGCGCTGTGAGCGTCGCGGCAGTCGTGCTGGCCGCAGGCGCCTCCCGCCGGCTCGGACGGCCAAAGCAGACAGTGGAGATTAACGGTGAGAGCCTGGTGGCGCGCGCCGTTCGCATCGCGCACGAGGCCGGTCTCAATCCTGTGATCGCTGTTCTTGCCGACGAGACCCTTGCAGAATCGCTGCAAGCCCGCGGAGCCTCCGTCCGGCTCAACCCAAACGCCTCCGAGGGCATCGCCTCCTCCATCCGCGTCGGCATCGACGCCGCCAGAAGCTTCGACGTCTCCGGAGCCGTTGTGATGACTTGCGACCAGGTGGCCGTCACGGCGAACCACCTGCGCGCCCTCTGCGCCCAACCGGAGTCCACAACCGGCTCCGCCTACGCAGGTGCAATCGGCGTCCCCGCCTACTTCCCGGCCACAGACTTCGAGGGCCTGCTCCAGCTTCACGGCGACCATGGCGCACGTGGTCTGCTCCACCACGCTCGAACCATCCATAATCCAGCGCTCCACCACGATATTGACACCGAAACAGACGTGGAGCGTGCCAGCCAACTCCTTGAAAACAAGCAACTTTCATAACCTCTCCACACCGACGTGCGGGAATGGGCTAAGTCGCGAGTGATCGTACAAACTCTTCCAGCAAATTCGCAGCCACCGCCGAACGGTACATCGCCGTCGAGCGAATATCATCAATTGGCTGAGCCTCTTGCGCCAGCGCCGCGCGTCCCGCACGTACAGTCTCCCCAAGATTTGTGGACGTGAGCGATCCGCCTCGCAGCGCGGCCTCAGTCGCAACACAACGAAGAGGACGATCTGCCAGCGAAGCCGCTCCAATCCGAATCTCCTCAATCCGCCCGCGCTCGATCAGAGCAACCGCAGCCAGCGCAGTCTTGGAGATAGCCTGTGCGTTTCGCGTTCCCACTTTGCGAATGTACTGCTTCCATCCCCCATACACGCGCGGAACGCTGACGGAATAGAGCAGCTCATCAGGCTCGAGAACCGTGCGTTTGTAGCCCAGATGAAACTCGCTATACGGAATCGTGCGCTCGCCGCGCACGCTCACAAGCGTCACGGTGGCTTCGTACGCGAGTAGCGCTGGAGGTGTATCGGCTGCGGGCGAAGCATTGCAGAGATTGCCACCAATGGTTGCTCGGTTCTGGTTGGCGATGGAGCCGGTCCAAGAGGCGGCGCGTGCGAGCAGCGGAAGCTCGCGTGCAATGGTCTCATTGCGACGGATGTCGGTGAAGGTCGTGCCTGCGCCAAGATGCACAGCATCATCGTGGAGGCGGATGAAGCACAAGTCGCGCAGGTGCTGGATGGAGAGCAGCGAGCGGTTCGTGAGGCGGCCCGTATTGAATGCAACCATCAGCTCGGTGCCACCCGCTATCAAAGCATGGCGGCCCGGCTCCGCCGCAAGTTGCGCGAGCACAGCTTGCAGCGTCGGCGGCGCAGTGAGATCGTAGGCAGCGGCGTCAGAGCGCATGTTGTTCCTGAGTGGCTTGGTAGGCAGCCTCCCGGACAGACTCGAAGATGCGCATATAGCCGGTGCAGCGACAGAGGTTGCCGGCGAGGCCCTCCTGAATCTCTTCGAGCGTGGGGTTCGGATGTTTGTCAAGCAAGTGATGCGTGGCGAGAATCATGCCGGGAGTACATATACCGCACTGCGCCCCTCCCTGCTCAAGGAAACACTGCTGAATCGGGTGCAGGCGGCCCTCCGTCGAGACGCCTTCGATTGTGCACAGGCGCGCACCGTTCGTTTGCAGCGCAGGGATGAGACAGGAGTTGACGAGCTCTCCGTCCAGCAGTACGGCGCAGGCGCCACACTCGCCTTCACCGCAGCCTTCTTTAGTGCCTGTGAGGTGCAGGTCTTCGCGAAGAACGTCGAGGAGACGTTTCATCGGTGGAACATCGATCCTATGAGACTGACCGTTGACCGTGAGTTGCACCGTTGCGTTCATGCGTTCACCTCAGGCAGGAACGCGCCGGGACGATCCGGGTCGAGCTCTTCGCTGCCGCCGTGCGCATGCTCGGTGAACCTAGTGAAGCGTTCGAAGATGTCTTCGGGCAGAAGCGGAATGATGTCGAAGCTGACGCCGGTTGCGTTTTCGATCGCGTTCAGGATCGCGGGCGCAGGGCCGTCCATGGGGAGCTCGCCGATTCCCTTCGCTCCCCCGGGGCCATGCGCGCTTGGCACCTCTTCAAAATGCACGTGGATCTCAGGCAGGTCGGCGCTGGTCGGCATGATGTAGTTGGTCATCTGATTGTTGATCATGCGGCCGTCTTTCCAGACGCACTTTTCGTAAAGCGCGTAGCCGATGCCCTGCGCGATGCCACCTTCGACCTGGCCTTTCGCAAGCACTGGATGCATGACCTTGCCGACTTCCTGCAAAGCGTCGAAGCGAGTGACGGAGGCGCTGTAGGTGTTTATGTCGATGGCGACCTCGGCCACATACACAGCCCACGCGTAGGCAGGATAGGCGTCTCCATGGAAGAGCTCGTCGTCCCAGTTGACAGGCCTTACGGGCTCATATCGCGCCGAGCTGCGAAGTGAGCCGTGTTCGGCGAGATACCGCATCGCGGCGGCAGTGAATTGTTCGGGAGTGTGATTCTGCTGGAGACCAGCAAGAGTGCGCAGAGTTTCGAGCAGTTGTGCGCAGGCGCGTTCGACAAGTTTACCGACGACCATGGCCGTGCGACTGGCCACAGTTGGGCCGGAGTCCGGAACGAGACTTGTATCGGGCTGCGCAATAAGGACGTTCTCGTATGGCAGATGCAGTGTTTCTGCGGCGACCTGGCAGAGGATCGTGTTGGTGCCCTGACCAAACTCAGTGGAGGAGACGAGAAGCTGTGGTCGGCCGTCGGGCAGAACGTCGACGTGCACAAGAGAGTTGAGACGGCGCTCGCCGGAGCCGGTGAAGCCGGCGCCGTGCATGAACGTAGCGATGCCGATGCCGCGCTTGATGGGCGAGTGTTTGTTTTGCTCGGTGAAGCGCGCAAGCTTCACGTAATAATCGCTTTCGCGCAGGGCGCGCGTGAGCAGGTACTGCATATCGACCGAATCGGTGAGAAGTTGGCCGCTTGCTGTGCGGTCACCGGTCTGGAGGAAGTTGCGGCGGCGCAGCTCTTCGGGTGAGATACCGATGACACGCGCGACCTTGTCCATATGACGTTCCATCGCGAAGAGCGACTGAGGCGCGCCGAAGCCGCGGAAGGCGCCGTGTGGCGGATGGTTGGTCGCCATGGCCTTTGCGCGAACGCGCATGAAGGGCCATCTGTACGGGCCGGGCGCATGAATCGTCGCGCGCGAGAGAACGACAGGCGAGAGCGTGGAGTAGGCGCCGCCGTCGAGCGTTATTTCGATCTCTCCGCCGAGGAGTTTGCCGTCCTTCGACACGGCCGTGCGATGGCGTGTGCGCGAAGGATGCCGCTTGGTCGTCGCGGCCATGTCTTCGGCGCGATCGTAGGTCATCTTTACCGGGTGGCCGCACTTCATGGAGAGTAGAGCCGCGTGTGAGCCGATGACGGAGGGGAATCTTCCTTGCCACCAAAGGCGCCGCCGGTCTCAGTCTGGATGACACGACACTTGGCTTCGGGCAGGTTGAAGATCAACGAGAGTGCATGCACGACGTAATACGGACACTGCATGGAGCCACGCACGCAGACGCCGACGACATTGCCTGCCGCATCCGTTTCGCATTCGGCGATGACGCCGTTGGGCTCGATGTAGAGATGCTCCTGCGCGCCGGTGTGATATTCGCCTTCGACGATGAAGTCGGCGGCCTCGAAGGCTGCGGCCAGGCCATCTTCGGTGGCGCGCGCTTCGCCGGAGTACATCCGATACTGCTTGAAACAGTTGGCGGTGCCGCCCTGCTCGCTGCCTTGCCAGATAATGCGGTCGGCGCTGTTGTTCGCGACCGCCGCCTCGGACTCGTCGATAGTGAAGACGCCGGCGAGCTCTTCGTAGTCGATACTGACCCCGGCAACGGCTGCGAGAAGGGCGGCTTTTTCGGGATGCGTGAGCAGCAGGATCGGCTCCTCAGGGTGGTTGACTTCACGGTCGGCGAGACAAGGGTGGTCCTTGGTGAGATGCACGATCGTGTTCTCACCGGGAATGTCGGAGGACCGTACGATTGCGAACTGCGTCCAATCGATCTCAGGTGCAAAGTGGATGGCGCGAATGCGGCCCCGGGCTATAGAGGAACGAACCGTACTGCCGTGCCACATTCCGGGGAGGTTCTGATCGTCGATGTACTGTGCCGTGCCGAGCACCTTCGCGCGGCCTTCCTTGCGCAGCGGCGAGGTTCCCAGAATGGCGTCATTTTTCGGCATAGCTGGTGCAGCTTTGGATATCCGATGAGCATAGTACGAAAGCGCAGCCTGCGTCACGTGCGTAAACCCGAGCAGGTCGCTCCTGAGCAACGCCTGGAGAGATGGGAGGTTAGAGAATCAGAAGTGGCGCAAGCGAGAACGAGGTTGTGTCTCGCCCGAGCGCTGTCCGGCCGCTTCGGTCGGGCCCCCGGGTCGTTCCATGGTGCGCTCGATGGAGCGGCTGACCAGGTCGCGCGAGCCGAGACCGACGGCAAGCGACAGCGTCAGCACGATGCCGCCGAAGAGAATGCCGAAGGCGAGACTGACGATGGCGCCGCCGATCTGAAGGTGATCGAGCGCCATCGCCGCCGTGAGCACGAGCACTAGCCACTTCACACCGAGGGCGAGAAAACGCGCATATTGCAATTGGGCGTTGACAGCGCTTATCAATACAGACCGCGCGAGGAAACGCGCGACGATGACGCCGACGATGAGCAGAACAACGGCTCCGATGAGGTGCGTAAAGTAGGGGAGCAGAAAGACCGAGACACGGGAATTCGCCTCATAAGAGGCGTCGAAGGCCGAGATGCCGACGGCCGCGCCGACAAGCACGCATAGCCAGAACAATACACGCGCGGCGAGGCGGGAGGGCGATTGTGCAGAGGTCCACTCGAAAAGACCGGGTGAGCCGGGGTTTCCTGCGGCGGTGAGGCGTTCGTCGAATCGGACCGCGGTTAGAAGCCGGCGAAGCAAAGCAGCCAGGATGGCGCCGACGATCGATAAGACAATGACCGCAACTAGGAACGCGACCAGGCCGGGCAGAAAGCTGACCAGCACGATCAGGACACGGTGCATCGACTGGCGAAGAGCGAATTCGATTTGCTGGCCCATCGTTAGTTCCTTTCTGAGCTTGCGCCGATTCTGGCCTGAGCGCAACACGACGCTAGGGCGGAGCTGCGAACTACGGGTTGAAGCGGTCTGGCCAGCGCCATCGCGAGACCAGATAGGATTTTTCCCGTTCGAAGGCGACCGCAGTCTCCTCCAGGTGGGTGGCTGAGGCGGCGGGGTCGCCGAAGAAGCGCAGCGTGGAAGCGGCCCACGCCATATAAAGCGGAGTCAGCGCCCCGAGCAGATGGCCTCGGTTGAGCGTGCGCAGATGAAAGGCGAGCGCGAAATCGTAAACGATACGAGCCCACAGCCCGGTCGCCATGGAGAACGCCGCGGGTTGGGTGAGCGAAAGCTTCTTTAGCGCGAGCAGCGATTGAGGCGGAAGGATCAGCGACCAGATCTCGTGCAGATTGTTGTGTGCGAGACGAAACGCATCGACCATGGAGGGGAGTTCGTCGTCCATGTCGTTGGTGTTGCCGGTTTGGGGCGGAGGTTCGGAGCTGGCGGCGGGAGCCAGTGACCGAGCGCGCTGCCAGAAGCTAGCCTTGGCCTCAATGTCTACGAACAAGGAACCGGCGACATCGGTGAACAGCGTATTGAAGTCGGTGGTGTCGGGTGGTCGGCGAGCGCGCGTGCCGGCATCGACCTGGCGGACGGAGAAGGCGGCAATCGCGGCTTCGGAGACCGGCCAGACGAGCGCCTCCGGTTGCGAGAGCGTTGCGTGGCGTTGCGTCATGCGCGATGCCATGCGCCGGGACATACCGGCATCCACTGCGAGAGGAAAGCGAATGTTGGCGGCGAACAAGGCACGCGTGACCGGGTACAGAAGGGCCGCGTTCACCAGCCCGTCGTGCGGCCCAAGCGAGTAGGACGGGACAGTGAGGTCGATTCCAGATGCGAGTAACTCAGCCATCTGCCGAACTACCGACGGAGGAAGTGTGGCCGCATCCGATCCGAGCATGAGCACACTTGCAGAATCGTGCTGCTCGGCCTGAGAAGCGGCGACCAGATAGTTGCCTGCAGTCAGAACCCAGTTTGGCTGACAGTGCGGGCCTTCGTAGGCGGTGACAGGCAGCGGTGTGGGCGTAATCGACTGCTCGAAGTCCGGTGATGCTATGAGAACCTCGCTGGGAGCAAACACAGTGGCAAGATTCGCGAGCGTGTTTTCGAGCATCTCCGGGGTCATCGAGGGCAGGCAGAGAACAAGTCTGGGCCGGTTGGACGGCACCGGCGACTCTGCATGGGCCTTCTCAGGTGAAGGGTTGAGACTCTCGAAGCTGGAGAAAGATGCCATTGAGGTTTAGGTCTAGAGCAGCCGCTTTGTTCGAATGCATTTAACGCGACGATACTACGCGTGTGTTGTTAGCAGCCCAAGAAGGCCTATTAGTGGAATGTTTACCCATGAGGGCCTGTTATTCAACTCGTAGAGCAGCTCGTAGGACGCTTTTTCGAGCTGCAGGGCGGAGAGCAAAATCTGGGCGTCCTCGGGGGAAGGCAGAAGTGAATGGTCGCCAATCGTCTCGCGGTAGCCTCGCAGGAAGGCGCCGGAGACAGAGTTCTCCCAGAGCGCCGCCCACGGCTGCAAAGCGGCGGCCTGGTCCGGCCGCCGCTGGACATGGTGGGCGAGCGCGGAGTGGGCCGCGTAACTGAAGCTGCGCAGCATTCCGGCGACATCGCGCAGAGGCGATTGCTTGCGGCGGCGTTCCTCCAGCGAGCGCGCGGGCTCACCTTCGAAATCGATGATCAAAAAATCGGTGCGAGCATGCAGAAGCTGACCCAGATGGTAGTCGCCGTGGACGCGAATGCGCTGCCCGAAACGCGCTGGATCGCCAGTCAACCCTGCAAGGATGGCCTTCAGGGTTGGCCGCCGAGCAAGTAGTTCGCGGGCTTGCTCGGTCAGCTCGGATGACAGCGTCTGTGCTGGTTCGGCGAGTGCGCGCTCGAGTGCCGCCAGGCCGGTGCTCGCTTGTTTCTCGATGCGCTCGCGTTCGGAGGCGAGATCCTCGGGCGAGAAACTCTCGACAGAGAATGCTGCGTCGCTGGTCGGCGTCGCGAGGGCAAGATGCATCTCCGCGGTGCGGCGGCCGAGCAGCTGAGCCGCGTCCAAATACAGTCCGGCATGTTCTCCGGCTTCGGACGGCGGTTCGGGTGTGGATGTCATCGTGGCTGAGGTCCCTACAGAAGATGGCGGGGGACAAGCGGCGACCGACTCGTAATAGCGTGCAAGCTCGTCGAGCGTCCAGGCCCAGCCATCGCCCTCGTTGGCCGCGAACGCTTGCAGGAAGGCGACGGTCGTTGCATCGTTCACACGATGAAGTTCGCCAAGATAAGCCGGGATGTTCTGGAAATGCGCAACGTCGGTGAGGAAGCGAGTGATCTCGACGTCGGGATTCTCGCCGACACGAAGACGGCGGAAGAGCTTGAGAATAGCGAGTTCGTCGAAGAGGATGCTGGTGTTTGACTGTTCAGCCGAGCCGAGATGCGAGCTCGTCGCGAGTAAAGCAGCGGCGTCGAGCTCTTCCGAATGCGAGCCTACTAGCTCAGTTGCTCCTGTTGAAGCTGGAGCAGCCTGATTGCCTTCGGCGATGAGACGTAGCAGCGCAGCGCGGAAGTGCTCGTCAGCAGTGGCGTCGTAGAGGACTGCATTCACATTGCTATCGAGGGTGGCAATGATCGACCTGGGCTGATTAGAGCGGAGCTGCTCGGCCTCTTGCGCAGAGGCGATCGCCAGAGGAAGTTGGTAGATCTCGGCCGTGGCAGCGGTTTCGCCATTATAGAGAATCTCAACGCTCATCAGCGCGGCCGAAGTGGAAGGGACGCGCGTTGCAGACGCGATGCGAACGGTGGCGATCGTCCTTGATTTACCGCCGAACCAGCGCTGTTGCGCGATATAACCGGGCAATACCTGTTCCAGAAGCGCGCGACCTGCGGGCTCCAGCAGACGAGAGAGAGACCATGCTCCGACCGTCGCCGCTTTGGCAAATTGAGCAGACTGGATCGGTGCCTCGACGATAGGAGCTTCGGGCGGAGGTGCTGCCGGCTGAAGCTCGAGCCACAGAAAGCTGTAGGGAGCGAGTGTCAGCGCATACGGTTGCGCAGTCATCTCAGGGAACGGAACGTAGCCGAGCATCTCGACGGGTTGACGTCCGGCGAAGCGCGCCAGATCGAGGGCGACCGGCTGCGCGAAGCGTGAAAGATTTGCTACGCACAGGACCGTCTCGGAATGTCCGGTGTCTTCGCTCTGGTAGTCGCGGATGTAGGCGAGGACCTTGCGGTTTTCCGGATGCAGGAACTCGAGTGTTCCGCGGCCAAAGACCTGGAAAAACTTGCGCAGCGCAATCATGTTGCGCGTCCAGTGCAGAAGCGAGGAAGGATCGGCCTGCTGCGCTTCGACGTTGATCGCCTGATAGCCCCATATGGGGTCCATGATCACGGGAAAATAGAGTTTGGCTGGGACGGCCTTGCTGAAGCCCGCATTGCGGTCGGAGTTCCACTGCATGGGCGTGCGCACGCCGTTGCGGTCGCCAAGGTAGATGTTGTCGCCCATGCCGATCTCATCGCCGTAGTACAGGATGGGCGTGCCGGGAAAGCTGAAAAGCAGCGAGTTCAGAAGCTCGATGCGGCGGCGGTTATTGTCCACCAGAGGAGCGAGACGGCGACGAATGCCAACGTTGACGCGCATGCGCGGATCGGCCGAGTAGGCCAGATACATGTAGTCGCGTTCGTCGTCGGTGACCATCTCGAGCGTCAGCTCGTCATGATTGCGCAGAAAGATTCCCCATTGGCAGTTGTCGGGAATCTCCGGGGTCTGCGCCATGATGTCGGTGATGGGCAGCCGGTCTTCCTGGCGGATGGCCATGTAGATACGCGGCATCAGCGGGAAATGAAAGGCCATGTGGCACTCATCGCCATTGCCGAAGTAAGGGCGAACGTCGGCGGGCCACTGGTTTGCCTCCGCGAGGATGAGCCGGTTTTCGTAACCTTCGTCGATGGCTGCGCGGATCTGCTTGATCTTCTCGTGAGTGACGGGAAGGTTTTCACAGTTGGTGCCATCGCGCTCGACGAGATAAGGAATCGCGTCCATGCGCATCCCGTCGACGCCCATGTCGAGCCACATGCGCATGGCTTTCAACACCTCCTCCATGACGGCCGGGTTGTCGAAATTTAAATCGGGCTGATGCGAGAAGAAGCGGTGCCAGTAGTACTGCTGCGCGACGTCGTCCCAAGTCCAGTTGGATTTCTCTGTATCGGTGAAGATGATGCGCGCGTCTCTGTAGAGTTGGTCAGTGTCGCTCCATACATAGAATTCACGCTCGGGACTGCCTTTTGGAGAGGTGCGCGCGCGCTGAAACCATGGATGCTGATCGCTGGTGTGGTTGATGACCAGCTCAATCATCACCTGCATGTTGCGCGTGTGGGCAGCGTCGAGAAACTGCTTGAAGTCGTCGAGCGTGCCGTAGGACGGGTGGACGTCAGTGTAGTTGGCAATATCGTAGCCGTCGTCGCGCAGTGGCGACGGAAAGAATGGCAGCAACCAGAGGCACGTAACGCCGAGATCCTGCAGGTAATCCAGTCTGGAGATCAGTCCCTGGAAGTCACCGATGCCGTCAGCGTTCGAGTCGGCGAACGCCCGCACATGCAGCTCATAGATGATGGCGTCCTTGTACCAGAGTGGATCGGTGGCGCTGCAGGGTTTCTTCACTCGCGGTTCATGCCTTTCATCTGCGACGGTTGGATGCGAACCGGGGCAGCATCGTTCCTGTCAACGGGCGACCCGGAAGATGTGTGCAGGCATCTCCCATGGCCGCAGTGCAACGAAGTTCCGCTGGTCCTTCCAGGTATAGCTTGCGCCAGTGAGCAGATCATCCACTACGAAGGTACCCTCCCAGGGCAACCCGAGCTTGTCGAGGCTGAGATCTACCATGGCCTTCTGCTCGTTGCGGGGGTCGAGGTTCACCACGATGAGGATCGCATTGGAGCCGTCCTCGGTGGACTTTGAGTAGCAGAGAATCTGCGGATTGGATGCTTCGTGGAAAATGAGCCGCTCGTTGCTTTGCAGCGCCATGTTGTCACGCCGGATGCGATTGAGTTGTGCGATCAGTGGCGTAATGGAGATCGGGTCTGTGCGATTCCATTGACGAAGCTGATACTTTTCGCTGTCTTGATACTCCTCACTGCCGGTCTTGCCAGATGCTGGCCTCGCTGCACGGCCTTCGCAGAGCTCAAACGCCGGACCATAGATTCCCCAGTTCGCGCTAAGCGTTGCGGCGAGGATCGCGCGTTGCTGAAAGACCGCCCGCCGCCAACCGGGGTCGGGGTCCTGCAACTGTTCGTGCAGGATATCGGGGGTGTTGGGCCACACGCTGGGTCGAAAAAAATCGGACACAGGCGGGTTGCAGATCTCCTCGAAGTACTCCTGCAGTTCGGCCTTGGTCGTTCTCCAGGTGAAATACGTGTAGCCCTGCGTGAAACAGCCTTTTGCGAGCGAGTACATCACGTGCGGGCGCGTAAACGCTTCCGCGAGAAGGATGGTTTCGGGGTGGGTTTTGTGAATCTCAGCGATACACCATTCCCAGAACGGCAGCGCTTTGGTGTGCGGGTTATCGACGCGGAAGATGCGCACGCCATGGTCGATCCAGAACCTGAAGACGCCATAAAGCGCGTCCCACAAAGTACGCCATTCCTTCGATTCAAAGTTGAGCGGATAAATGTCCTGGTATTTCTTGGGTGGATTTTCGGCGTATTGAATGGTGCCATCGGGACGAATCGTGAACCAGTTCGGGTGTTCCTTCACCCAGGGATGATCAGGTGAGCATTGAAAGGCGATGTCAAGGGCGATTTCCATCCCATGTCCTTTGGTTGCGGTCACGAGCCTCGCGAAGTCGTCAAAGTTGCCGAGCAGTGGATGAATCGCCGTATGACCGCCTTCGGGGCCACCAATGGCCCAAGGGCTGCCGACATCGTCCGGTTCCACCAGAACCGAGTTGTTCCGGCCTTTACGAAAACGCATGCCGATAGGATGGATCGGCGGCAAATAGACGATGTCAAAGCCCATCGCCGCGATCTCCGGCAGCCGTGCTTCGACGTCTTTGAAGGCACCATGCTGTCCGGGCGTCGTTGAGCAGGAGCGAGGGAAGAGCTCGTACCAGGCGGAGAACCTCGCGAGTTCACGATCGACCCACAGTGGGAACTCGCGGTCGAGCCTGGTCGCGAAGCTCAAGTCTGGATACTTTGCCGCAAGTGCTTCCAACTCCGCAGTGAGGGGTGACTCGTAGAAGGGAAGAGCAGCGTCGGCCATCTCGCGCAACAGGGCGGCGGCGCTACTCAACCTCTTCGCGTCGTTCCCTTTGGCGCGAGCCGCGGCGCCTTCGAGGAGATTGGCTCCGATCTGAAAGGCGACCGGAAGGTCCTGCGGTGTGGTCTGCTGGGTGGGCTCGTGCGGATCGGGCTGCGCGTCCAGGCGCTTTGCAAGATCATGCGCCCAGGTGTCGAAATGATCGATCCAGGCTTCAATTGTGAACTGCCAGGCGCCGAGTTTGTCGACCGTGAACCGCGCCTGCCAGAGATCATTGGTGAGCGGATCGAATTTTGCCGACTGCCACCTGCGCTGCGAGCTATGGCGGTAGTAGAGACGAGCGCCGACATGATCATGTCCATCGCCGAAGACCGCTGCGGTAACCTCAACGACATCGCCGAACACGCGCTTTGCCGGATACCTGCCGCCGCCCACCTGCGGTTGAATCTCTTCGATAACGACGCGGCGGCGTCCCTCCGCTGGTTTCATGCTTCGGTCTCCGTCAAAAAACTCCCTTATGGTTGAAGT
>Ga0207933_1001528_pt1 | contig 17178 bp, 16 predicted proteins | sample NGESurdeep092012_4_FD_184488 | JGI IMG/M metagenome (GOLD analysis project Ga0207933, IMG submission 184488) | Arctic peat soil microbial communities from Barrow, Alaska - NGEE Surface sample F53-3 deep-092012 (SPAdes) | ecosystem: Environmental > Terrestrial > Soil > Wetlands > Peat ...
TGGTGCAGTGCCGCGCAAACAACTGGTGACGCCGATATCTCAGATTTTGGCTTGATCATGGGCACTGATCGGCGACAGACGGGGCACACTATTCATTCGTCCTTTACTAACGAAGGTGGTGCGAGCACTGGTCGCTGTTGTAAGCGTGGTCACCCCGGTGAAGTTCGCGCTTAGCGCATCAACGTCGATTACTTCGAAGAGCGCAGTCGCGCGATGACGTTGTCCACGACGCCACTCGTGGACGAATCGCCGCCGAGGTCAAAGGTACGAAAACCTTCGGCCGCTCCTTCGAGCGTGGCACTACGTAGACGTGTACCGGCATTGCGAAATGCCGGATCACCGAGTCGTGCCGCAGCCTGGTCGAGCAACGCGGCTCCAGCGAGCAACATGGCCATGGGATTCGCGACATTCTTACCTTGCAACGAGGGTGCCGTGCCGTGGGGCGCCTCGGCCATGGCGACCTTGGGCTTCAGCTCTTCGTCGAGTGACAACAGCACCGACTCGGCACCGGCAATGGAACCGAACATGGCGAGCACGAGATCACTCAGACAGTCGCCGTCGCGATTGAGCGCGGGGATGACCAGGGTGCGTTCGTGAATTTCCGTCATGAGTCCGGCGTAGGTGGTGTCGATGAGTGCGGGACGATACGTGACCGTCGGGTGGCGCGCGGCGGCAGCGTCCATCTCCTCTTTGAGCATGCCTTCGTAGGTGGGTGACACGGTCCACTTCGGACCGCCGTACACCAGACCGCTACTCGCGTCGGCGGCGACGAAGGCGTATTCGGCCACGCTGCGACAGACGGATCGCTCAATCTTCTCGGTACGCCAAGCCGTTTCACCAACGTCGCCGGCCTCACCGTCGCGACCTTCGGCCGCGCCATACGCGTCGCCCACGGCCATACGAACAACGATGATGGGATTATTAGTGCCCACCACCGGCGGCGTGACACCAGGAATACGCCGACCCGTACGAACGATGACCGAGCCCCCGATGCCTTCACGCAACAGGCGATTGGGTGATCCCACGCCGCCAATCTCGGGGGGCGTCACGGTCGCGGCCTTGAGACCTAGACCCGTCTGCACCATCGCCGTCGCGGCTTCACGCACGACGTCGTTGTTGGTGCGACGTCGATTCTCGAGGGACATGTCGTAGCGCACGAAGTCAAGGTCGACGCCGAGCAGCTCGGGGGTCATCGCACGCAAGGACTCGTCGAGGAGTTCTTGACCCGTTTCGTCGCCGTCGCAAACAATGATGGTGGCAGAAGAAGTTGTAGTCACGGCACGAAGTCTAGGTGAGGGTGTACGGGTGACTTGGTGGCGCTAGTCCTTCGGCGCGTGCGCCGGAGCGCCCCCGCCAAGGAACGATTCTACGAATATCGGGTTCTCTGCAAGTTCTTGCGGCGCCCCTTCGAGCACCACCCGACCACCGCCGAGGACGTACGTCCAGTCGGAGATTCGTAACGCGGCCTTGGCGCGCTGTTCGACGAGCAACACCGTTGAACCAAAATTGGCGAAGCCCCGGATGTACTCCTCGAGCAACTGCGTCGCCACCATCGGCGCTAAGTTCGCGGTCGGCTCGTCGAGCACGAGCACCGAGGGCGAGAGCATCAAGACGCGACCCATCGCCAACATCTTGCGCTCGCCGCCCGACAACTTCCCTGCCTTGCGTGTCATCATCACCTTGAGTCTCGGAAAGAATTCGAGCACCGCGTCGATGCGCTCGTGCACCTCATTTCGCTTCAGGAGGTAACCACCGATCTCGAGATTTTCCTTCACCGACAGTGGCGGAAAGACGTCATCGATTTGCGGCACGTAGCCGACACCGATCTTGGCCACTTCTTCGGGGGGTAAATTGGTGATGTTGGTGCCCCCCACCGACACCGATCCGTCCAGAACTCTGACGACACCGACTAAGGACTTGAGCAAGGTGGACTTACCCGATCCGTTGGGCCCCACAATGGAAACGACTTTTCCCGGTGACGCCTCGACCGTGATACCGCTCACGATGGCGCGACCGTCGTAACCGGCCGCGAGCCCCGTGGCCGTCAAGACCTGGCCCTTCTTTGAGAGTTCAACCGACAAGGTACGCCTCCACTACTTCTTCCTTCTGACGAAGCTCCGCCATGGTGCCCTGAGCTAGCACTCGGCCTTCGGCAAGGACGATGACCGGATCGCAGTACGCGTCCATGAGAGCGAGTTCGTGTTCCACCATCACTATGGTCATACCTCCTTCACAGAGTCTCGTCAATTGGTCACCGATCTTGTGCGCCAAGTTCGGGTGAACACCCGCCATAGGCTCGTCGAGCAACAGGACCTTGGGTTCGGCGAGCAAAGCGCGCATGATCTCGACGAGTCGACGTTGTCCACCCGAGAGTCCCCCGGCGTACGCGTCGGCGTACTGGCTCAGGCCGAAACCTTCGAGAACTTCCTTCGCGCGTTCGATGTTCCCACGATCCTCGGCACCCCAGAAGCGCTTGCCCCGGAGAGAACCGAAGAAACTATCGCCGGATTGATTCGGTATCGCGCTCACCAGATTCTCGAGCACCGTGAGCTTCTTGAACTCACTCGCTAGCTGGAAGGTCCTCACCATGCCGGCGAGTGCGCGCTTGTTCGAGGGCATCGACGTGATGTCTCGTCCCTCGTAAAAGATCTGACCCGACGTGGGAGGTAGCGTGCCCGCCAACATCGCGAGCGTCGTGGACTTACCCGCACCGTTGGGTCCGATCATTCCGGTGAGTCGTCCCTGATGGATGGCGATCGTCACGTCCGACACGACCGTGACGCTGTTGAACGTCTTAGTGAGGCCGGTGGTGGACAGGATGACGCGATTGTCGTTGACGGGCTCGCCCAGTCGCAGCAACTCGCGGAAGTTCAACTGATCGACGTTGCCGATCTTGATGAGGGCGTCAGTCTCGTCGTCGGACTTGGTGGGTTCGGGTTCCGGCGCGTTCTTGTTGCCGCTCAAGATGCGGCGCCGCTCGGGCAAGATACCGTCGGGTCGGAACCAGAGGAAGAGAACGATCAACAACCCAATGGCGACCCACTCGAGCGCGGGCACCAACTCGGGATTGCCCACCGCAGGGAGGTAACGAGTGATTTCCTCGAAGCCCAACGGAACGATGAGGGCACCGAGTACCGCACCCTTGTGATTTCCCGCGCCCCCGATGATGATCGCCGCGAACAAGACGATCGTCTCGGCGTAACCCCACGCGCCGGGTGACCACAGTGTGATGAAGCCCACGAGAATCGCGCCACTCAACGCGGCGATCATTCCGCCCAGGATCAAGACGCTGGTGCGTTGCAGGCGCAGGTCCTTGCCGAGCGAGTCGGCCACGATATCGTTGTCGCGCATGGCACGAAGCGAACGCCCGTAGGGTGACTCGGTCACGCGCTTCACGAGGAAGTAGACACCGATGGTCAAGATGACCGCGACCGCACCGTACGAGAACTGATACGCCAATCCTTGGGTATTCCACTTGCTCTGAAACGGCGGGGGTACCAGCGAGATTCCCGCGGCGCCGTTGAAGAGGGGCACGTAGTTGGTCACCAACAAGTTCAACAACACGGCCGACACGAGGAGTCCCACCGCCGCGAAGTCCCCGCGAAGTCGCTTACCCACGAGGAACACGAAGGGGATGGCTAAGAGTCCGCCGACGATGGCCGCGCCAATCCACGGGAACGGCCACGGTAGGTGCCAGCCCAGGACGTACTGCTGGAAACCTCCGTTTGACCCCTTGGCGTTCGGCATGGACAATACGGCGGCGGTGTACGCACCGACCGACTGGAAAATGATGTACCCGAAGTTAGAAATGCCGGCAACTCCGAATTGAAGGTTGAGACCGAGGCAGGCCATGGAGTCCACCGCCCCGTAGACCAGGATGATGGCAAAATAAAATCCGTAATGGCCCATTAGTTTGTCTTCTCGCTTCCAAAGATTCCGAATGGTCGGAACGTCAGCATTCCGAGGAGTACTACGAATGCGACGACCAGCTTGTACTGCGGGTTGACGTACGCGGCACTGACCTCGGTGGCGACGCCGATGATGATGGCGCCGAACATTGCCCCGTAGGGTTCGCCGGGGCCGCCGAGGAACATCGCCGCCAGGAGCAACACGATGTACTGTTGGGCACTCGTAGCTTCAAAGACGCCGGCGTTCATAGCGAACACCGTCCCGGCCAAGCCGCAGAGAGCGCCGGAGATCAGCCACGTCGTAGAGATGATGAACTGCGTCTTTATTCCCGAGTTTCGCGCAAGGTTGCGGTTCGCCGACGTGGCGCGCATGGCCTTACCCAGTCGGGTGTACTTGAGAAGTCCGTGGATCCCTATTAGGACCACCGCGCAGATCCCAAAGATAATGAGTTGCAGGCCGCTCAAGATGAGTCCGGCGAAATGGTACTCGTGGCCTTGGCTCTGACTGAAGGAGACGTACCCGCCGCCGACGATGGCTTGCAAACCAAAGGTACCGATGAGGTCGATACCGAGCGAGACGATCACCACGGTGATCGGCGCCAGATTGCGACGCTGGAAGGGCGTGTAAACGAACTTGTTGAGGAGCCAGGACGCGATCGCTCCGGTGAGGACCCCGCCGATGAGCGCCACCCACGGCGACACGCCGTGTTCGTTGACGTAGTAGGTCACGAAGGCACTGTTGATCATGATCGACCCGTAGGCCAAGTTCAAGACATTGGTCACTGCGAACTGCATGGTAAAGCCCACCGTCGCGATCGCCAAGACGGCGGCGGTGATGAGGCCGAACCCGAATGATGACATGAAGACACTCAAGGGAAATCAATGTTCCTTTACAAATCGGTGGTGCGAGAGACGGATGGACTGCCCACTGCGGCGATTCTGAAGTGCGAAGAAGGACGAAAGTCGAGGTACGAGAACTTTTTAACAGAGAAGCGGTGGCCACGGCGACGGATGCCGCCGTGGCCACCTCTCTGGGAACTGCTACAGGCTGTTCAGCTCGGAGGCGGACAAAGTACCCGCGTTCACCGTGCTACCCGTAGCGGTGTACTTGGTGTCCTCAAAGGCACCGAACGACGTGTGGTACGCGTCGAAGCTGTAGAAACCACCAACGCCCAAGTAACGGATCTTCTTGCCCGCCTTGAGATCCTTGATACCAGCCTGAATCGACGTGACAACCGTCGCTCCCGGAACGCCGTCGGCGATCTTCAAGATGTCCGCCTTGTAGGCCGACCCCTGCGTGGAGCCCGACATCGCCATGGCCAGGAACGCCAGGTTGACGGCATCGTACAGGTGCACCGTACCGTTGGCCGAGAGCAGCGTCGAGAAGTTTCCGACCCCCTTGACCTTGCCGGACTGCGCCAACACCAACTTCTTGAACAACCCGTACGCCGGAGTCGCGGACGTGGAGACCTGGTTGTCCGCGTCGAAGGCGCTGATGAAGTTCTGTACGCCCACGGCCTTGGTGATACCCGAGTAGAACGTCGGGTCGATCATGGCCGAGGTACCAATCACCGGGATCATCTTGTTCCCGTTAAGCTGGTAGACCTCACTCAACAGCGCCACACCGGCGGCTCCCAGAGCCTCCATCAAAATGGCGTCGGGGTGAGCCGAGACGATGGACTGCGCTTCCGTCTCGAAGGTCGTCGCAGAAATGTCGAGGGTCTGGTTGGAGACCACGCTCATTCCCTTGACCTTGGCGATGGCCGTCTGGGCCGGCTGCACGAAGGTCTGCGAACCCGCGTCGTTACCGAAGGCCAGCGCGATCTTCTTGTAGCCCTTATTCTTCGCGATCGCCACCATGGCCACCGCGTCAGCGGCGTCCGGTGGGACGAGACGGTAGAAGTAGGGGAACTTGACCGAGTCAAACTCCGACTCCCCGGTCATGCAAAACGACACCGTCTTGTTCGAGCCGAACACCGGCACGACCGTCGAGGCCTCGTCCGAGGTGCAGCCAATCACGAAGGCGATATTGGACGTGGTGGCGTACATCTGGCCCACCGCCGGCACCGCGTCCGCGGGGTCACCACGAGTGTCCACCGTCTTGCAACTGATTTGGTGTCCAAGGATCCCACCAAGCTTGTTGGTCTCTTGGGCTGCGGCGAGACACGCGGTCTCGTACTTTGGACCCAGTGCGGCGTCGACACCGGTAAACGGTGCGACCACCGGAATGATCAGCGTGGATTTGGAACTGTGGCCCACGGTGCTCGCTCGCGCTGCGGTACCTGGCAATCCCACGGTCGCCGCCACCAGTGCAATCACGGCCACCAATAGTAATACCTTGTTGCGCATTCGCGTAGTCGGGTGACCCGACGACGTCAAAGACATTCCATTCATGTATTCCCCCCCTAGTTGTTGTGGTACTTCCTTACTGCGAACGGCACAAGATCAGAATGTGGTCGTATCCGCCTTCAACGGCATCCACGGCCAGTCTTCTGGAGCCCCCTCCTCGGCAACCACCTTGTTCGAAATAGAGCCGATCCCCTCGATCACCACTTCGATCACGTCGCCCGGCGTGAGCCAGACCGGTGGTGTGCGTGCGAAGCCGACGCCCCCCGGCGTCCCGCTGGCGATGACGTCGCCCGGACGCAACGTGGTGAAGGAGGAGAAGTATTCGACGGCCCGCGACACGCTGACAATCATTTGCGACGTACGCGCGTCTTGCATGACGGTGCCGTTGAGAATCGAACTGATGGCGAGGTCGGTGACGGTGACCTCGTCATTGGTGACGAGTTCGGGACCGATCGGCATCGTACCTTCGAAGTTCTTGCCCGGCGTCCACTGCGTCGCGGCGCGCTGCCACTCACGGGCGGAGCCGTCGTTCATGACCGAGTACCCGAGAATCGCGTCGTAGGCGTCCTCCGCCTTGATGTAGCGCCCACCCTTGCCGATGATAATGGCGAGCTCCGCCTCGTAGTCAAAGCGCACGCTCAAGGCGGGCTTCACCATGTCGTCATAGGCGCCGATCACGCTGCCCGCTCCGCGCACGAAGGACTCGGGCCACGTCGGCACGGTACGACCACCCTCGATGGCGTGATCGGCGTAGTTGACACCGAGGCACAACACGCGTGGTGGGTTCGGAGTGAGCGGACCGAAATCGGTGCCCTCGTAGTGCTGTCCGGCGCCGCTTGACGCGTCACGCGCCGCGGCCAATGCCGCGTCGCCACCTTCGGCGAGTCCATTGAGCGTCACGAGCGAATCGTTGCCCGTGGCATCGGCGAGGTCGACGTACCCCTCGTTGCCCTTCACGTGCAGTCGAAGGCCCCGTGGGGTCCTGATCGTCGCAAACCTCATGCGGTGTCCTCCCGTTATTACAACCAAATTGGTTGAATTGGTCGTATCTAGTATGCGAACTATAAGGCGTGCATCAGGGATTGTCAATTACATCGGTAAGATAATTGATGAACTTTCGTAACAGGACTGTCATATTGGTGGGATTGGTTGATATACTCGGCCCATTCGAACCATTACGTAGATAGCCGACGATTTCACGAAGAGTCTGATGGGAGGCTGACGATGACCACTGTTTCCAATGTTCAGATGAGGGACGTCGCTGACAGCATCTTGATCTCGGCGACGCACACGGGACTACACAATGGCAGCCGCTTACCCACCGAACGTGAATTAGCTCAAGCACTCAAACTGTCACGCACCACCATCCGTAACGCAATGTCGCTATTGGAGAGTGAGGGCGTCGTCTCGCGCGAAGTCGGTCGCGGCACATTCTTACGTCGCGACCCCGATGCGGTACTGGGCGTTGACATCGGACCATCGATCTCAGCGTCGGTGGTCGGCAACGTCAGCCCCGCGGACGTCATGGCCGCGCGTCTTCTCATCGAACCCGCGGCACTGGCCGCCACCGTGGAGAACGCCACGTCGAGTGACTTCGAAGAAATTGAGCGATGCCTTCTCGGGGGCGACAACGCCACGGACTTCGACGAGTTCGAGCGTTGGGACTTAGCGCTGCATCGCGCATTCGTGCACGGATCGCACAACCCCTTGATTGAGAATATGTATCACTTCATCGCCGAGGCGCGCCGCGGTGTGACGTGGGGCAGCTTGAAGCGACGTAGCGACTCTCCCGAGCGCCGTGCGCACTACCGCGGACAACACCGAGAGATCGCCCAAGCGTTGGCAAATCGCGACGGACGCGCGGCGCGCGAGGCCATGCTGCGCCACCTCGGCGCGGTGGAGTCGAACCTGCAGAAGGCCGCCCAGAACTAGCGAGCACGACGAGGCTCGTCAGTTGGCGGCGGCTCCCGACTCGGCCACCGAATCGCGCACGCGCACGAAGCTCTCAACTGCGGCGGCCGAGTCGGGAGCCGCCGCCAACGCCAACGTCAAGGCAACGCGTGATTTGCGGGCGTCGAGAACCGCGCCGGACACCAAACCACGCGACAAGAGGTCCGATTCAGACCCCGGATAGCCGTACGTGTGTGCGAGCACTTCGCCCGCGCCCGTACGCGAGCACAGCACCACGGGCATGAGCGCCGCCAGGGTGTCGAGCGGTTCGACCAACGTTGACGCCACGTGACCGGCCCCGAACGCTTCGAGGACCGCGCCGCGATAGCCGAGGGACGCCAGCGAACCCAGGGTTCGACCGTCGTCACCCCAGGCACAACTCACTAGGGCGACCGCAGGCACCGCGTCGAGCCGCGAGACGGCAATCGTGGCGAGCGGGCTCACGCGAGAGACGATCCGCACCCGCTCTTCGGCCACCCATCCCAGGGGTCCGCTGCTGGGCGAGTGAAACGCACCCAGATTCGACGAATGCATCTTGCGCACGAAGCGCGCCGCGTGCACCTGCTCGTTCATCACGACGAGACACCCCAGGGCACGCGCCGCCGGTGACGCGGCGACTCGCACTGCGGTCAGCAGATTCCCCGGGCCGTCCGGGCTCAGTGCCGTCGGGTTGCGCATGGCTCCTGTGACGATGACTGGCACGCAGGTATCGAGGAGGACGTCGAGGGCAAAGGACGTCTCTTCGATAGTGTCGGTGCCCTGCGTGACGACCACCCCATCGACGCCGTTGGCCACTTGATCATTGATGATGCGCGCCACCTCGACGAGGTCCATGAAGGTGAGATCACCCGAAGGAATTTGGCGCACGGACATCGCGGTGAGGTCGGCGACGTCGGCGATGCCGGGCACGGCCTCAAGCAGATCCGACGCACTCAATTGAGGTACGACACCCGCACCACTCACCGAGGTCGACGCAATCGTGCCGCCCAGAGAAAGTACGAGCACCCTCGCGCGTTTGTCGTTATCTGTCACTTCGTACCTCCTCGGCTCTTCAGGATAGATGCTGGCCCACTGGTCAATTTTCACCGTTGTACCCGTGTCGACGTACGTCGGCGACGTAGGGCTTGCGATCACGGTGGCGTCACGCCCTCGAACATGTAAGTTCACTACTAGGACGACAGGAGGAACACGGTGGACGACGACAATGCGATCACGACCCCCGAACTCACTGACGAAGAACTCATCGCGCTCGCGCTGAGCGCCGATCCTCACCCGATCATTGATCCCCGCTCGACTCCGTGGCGGCCGATGGCTGACGCCGTCACCGGATTACTTCCCGACTGGTACATGCCCACTCCCTCGGGCTCGCATCGAGGAAAGGGCGCCAAAATTGCGATCGGCGTGATCATCGTCAGTTTCGTCGTCATCAACGCCCTCGGTTTGTGCGTCACCTACGGCTTAGTGACCATCGCCTAATCAAGCGGGGCCGCCCAGCGTCACCACGGTGTTCTAGATGACCGGCGACATTCCCCCGTCGACGCTAATTCCCACTCCCGTGACGAAACTCGCTCGCGACGACAACAAGAACGAGGCGACGTCCGCGAATTCTTCCGCTCGACCGAAGCGACCGAGAGGAATTCGCGCATCCTGCGCGGACTGCGCGTAATAAGCGTCGATGTCCACACCGGCACTCGCGGCGCGGCGCACCCACTGTCCCGATTCAATGAGTCCAATCAATACGGCGTTGACGCGGATACCGCGCGGCGCCACTTCGTTCGCCAAGGCCTTGGTCAGAGCAAGTCCCGCCGCTCGCGATGCGGTTGTCGGCGTGGAACCACCTTGGGGTGTTCGTGCTCCGACGGCTAACACGTTGAGAATCGCTCCCCCGTGGATTTCGAGGTGCGCCAAGGCACCGCGTGAAATGCGCAGGGCCGCCATGACTTTGAGTTCGTAGTCGTCGCGCCAGACCTGATCCGACGAAGTGGCGATGAGGGTCGAGGAGGCGGTGCCCGCGTTGTTCACGACGCCGTCCAAACGACCAAAATGTTTGACGGTCGTCTCGACGAACATGTCACAGTCCACGGTGTTCGTGACGTCAGCCTCAACGCACAGAACGTCACGGCCCAGCAGCGCCTGGGCGGACTCGAGGCGACCCCCGTCGCGACCGCATACGGCGACCCGTGCGCCCTCACTGGTGAGTCGCTCGGCCAACGCCAATCCCAGGCCGTCGGTTCCTCCGGTGATCAACACCACGCGCTCGTCGAGTTCTAGGTCCATGGAACCATCCTAGAAAGGAGCATCTCGCGACGCGACGCCCTAGTGCGTTCGGCGTATCTCGACGACCACTCCGAGTTGCGTGGATTCAGCACCTTGGTAGATGCCCTTCAGCGGTGCGACGTCGTCGTAGTCGCGTCCGTGACCGACGATGATGTGCCGCTGCGTCTCACGCACACCATTCGTCGGGTCGATCCCCGTCCAACTGCCCGAGAAGTACTGCACCCAGGCGTGACTCTGTCCCTCGACGACGTCACCGCTCAGTGGTTCTTGTTCGGGGTAGAGATAGCCCGACACGTAGCGCGCGGGAATGCCCATGGTTCTCAGTAGCCCGATCGTGACGTGGGTGATGTCCTGACACACCCCTTTTCGTCGGTCCCACGCTTCTTGCGCGGTGGCCGACACCGTCGTGGCACCGGGCACGTAGGCGACTTCATTGCGCACGAAGTCCGACGTCGCTTCGACGCACGCGTGTACGTCCGACAGTTGTTGCCAGCCCGCCACTTCGTTCGTCACCGCGCCCACCAGCGCGGTGCGGTGCGTAGGCAACAAGAACTCCGAGAATCGGTCGGCCAGTCGTTCGCTGCGCAACTCGCCCCAGTCCAGCGGAGCGTCAAGCGTCGCCGTCCAACTTTCGACTTGGGACACGGCTTCGACCTCGAGGCGAGGGTGGTTCTCTTGGATGTCAAAGGCCGTTACCAATGTACCGAAGTAGTCGACGTGAGAACTAACCGGCACCACCGGCCGCACGGTGATCTTGGACGTCTCGACGTGTTGCGTCGTGAGCGACCGCGGCGTCATCCGCGCCTCGTTGTAGGAGGCCTTGGCGACGCCACCGTAGGTGAATCCCGTATGGTGTCGAATCGATAGACACAGTCGCTCGCTCACAGTCCCTCCTCCGAGGACCACGCGACGGCGTCGTCGTGGCGAAAAAAACGGTCGGTGACCGCATCGGTAATGCGACAACACGTCGTTTCGAGCATCTCGAGCAAATCGGGCAACTGCTCGATGAGTTGACGCGGGTCAATGAACTCGAGCGTCCCGCGAGCGCGCGCCAGGGCTTGTCGCGCGGCGTCGCCGGCGCTGATGCGCTGACCCGCCGGTTGGATCTCGACCAGACACTCGTCGGCCAAGTTGAGTGAATAGAGCACCGAGCGCGGAAAGAGTCGATCCAACATCAAGAACGCCGCCACCCCATTGGCGTCGTTGATCTCACGGGTGTTGCGCATGAAGGCCTCCATGGCCCCCGAGGCGCGCAAAAAAGCCATCCAGTCCGGCGCATTTTCGTCACTGACGACACGACCGCGCAGGAGTCGCGCCGTCATGTCGATGCGCTCGAGGTTGCGACCCACCACCAAGAAACGCCACCCGTCGTCGTGGCTCAAGGTGGCGTCGGTGAGTCCCGCGAGCAGCGACGTTCGCTCGCGCACGTACTGCAGGTAGCGCGAGGGACCGAAGTCACGCCCCTGCGCTTCGCGCAGGGGCAGTTCGTTGCGCGTCGTGTTGAGGGCCACCCACATCTCCGAGGAGATGTAGTCGCGACTACGTCGGGCGTTCTCGTAGGCGCCATTGAGCGCCCCGGCGATCGAATTGGGATTCTGTACGTCGTACACGATTGTCTGCAGCGTCTCGTAGGTCCGCAGTCGTTCGGTCTCGACGTCGATGCCCAAGATGGAGAAAAGCGAACGGCACGTGGCACTCTCGTCGTTGAAGGGGTCTTCGACCATTCGATGGACGTAGGAGTCGACGATGCGCGCGGTGTCGTCGGCACGCTCCACGTAGCGCCCGATCCAAAAGAGCGATTCAGCGAGGCGCGAGAGCATGCCGCGCTCGCTCATTGCTCTCCCTGGTGGACCACGTATTCGTCGTGCTGTCGGGAGCCCACCGCGTGGCGGCGCAGGCGCGCACTCGCCGGGGGCACCGCGCCGCGAAACGCGATGGCCTCGTCGTTGAGGACCCAAGTATCCTTGGAACCGCCGCCTCGCGAAGAATTCACGATGAGCTCACCTTCGCCCAGCGCCACGCGCGTCAACCCACCGGGTAGCACCCAGACGTCGTCGCCATTGTTCACTGCGAATGGTCGTAAGTCGATGTGACGCGGAGCTATTCCGTCGCCGACGAAGGTCGGGTGCGTCGACAGCGCCACCGGACGTTGGGCGATGAAGTTGCGGGGCGCGGCCGTGACGGCCTTGTGCAGGGCGCGTAGTTCGGTCTTGGTCGCCTGAGGGCCGATCGCGATACCCTTTCCTCCCGAACCGTCGACCGGCTTCACGACGTACTTCGACAGTGACGACAAGACCTCGGCTCGGACGTCGTCCTTGTCGAGACGATACGTCTCGACGTTGTCCAGCAGCGGCTTTTCACCGAGGTAGAAGCGAATGAACTCGGGGACGTACGTGTAGATCAATTTGTCGTCGGCCACGCCATTCCCCACGCCGTTGGAGATCACGACGTTGCCCGCGCGCGCGGCGTTCACGAGGCCCGCGACGCCGATCACCGTGTCGGGACGAAACTGCAACGAGTCGAGCCAGTCGTCGTCCACGCGACGATAGATGACGTGGATCGCGCGCTCGCCGTTGGTCGTGCGCATGTAGACGTGGTTGGATCGACACACGAGGTCGCGACCCTCGACCAGTTCGACGCCCATCATGCGCGCGAGTAGCACGTGCTCGAAGTAGGCGGCGTTGTGCACTCCCGGACTCAACACGACGATGACCGGATCGACCGCCTTGGGCGGCGCTGCCGCCAGGAGGGCCGCGAACAAGTGCGAGGGATAGGAGTCGACCGGGTGCACGCGATGATCCGAGAACAGTGCGGAGAACGCCTGGGTCATGGCGCGGCGATTCTCGATGACGTAGCTAACGCCCGAGGGGATCCGCACGTTATCTTCGAGGACGCAAAAGTTCCCGTGCTCGTCGCGCACGAGGTCGATCCCGGCGACAGTGATGCGAACACCGTTGGGTGGAGTGATGCCAAAGGCCGCGCGACAGTAGTACGGGCTCGAGGTGGCGGTGGCTCGGGGCATGAGGCCCTCGTCGAAGATCTTTCCGGCGCCGTAGACGTCGGCGAGAAACGCTTCCAAGGCGCGCACCCGCTGGGCGATGCCGCGCGCCAGGCGGTCCCACTCCAGGGCTCCGAGGATGCGTGGGACAAGGTCCAGGGGGAACGGACGCTCCTCGCCGCTGTGGGCGAACGTTACGCCACGGTCAATAAAGGTCCTCGCCAACTGGTCGGAGCGCTGGCGTAGTTCCTGGGGCTGGTACGCGTTGAGATCGGACAACAAACGCTCGTAGATGGGCCGCGGTTGACCGGGTGCGGAGAACATTTCGTTCCAGGCGCCCGTAGCGTCAGCCTCGAAGACAACTCCCATTCTTTTAACCTAGGACTCCTATGTGTACGGAGTATTTCGTCCTCGTATCGGCGGTGTAACCGCGATACCGCTAATCCATGAAGGCGCCGCCGTTGACGGAAATCGCCTCGCCGGTGATGAATTCGGCGTCTTCGGACGCCAAGAACGCCACCACCTTGGCGACGTCCTCGGGCGTTTGTAGTCGCGCCAGCGGGGTGTCGTCGATCCACGACTGTTGGACGGTCGCGGGATCGCTGCCTCGGAGTTGCGCTTCCCAGGCGAGTTCACGGGTCTGCATGGGCGTGGCCACGAATCCCGGACACACTGAATTGACTCGGATGCCGTGGGGGGCGAGCTCAAAGGCCATGGCCTGGGTGAGACCGAGGACGGCAAATTTGCTGGCGACGTAGTCCGAGAGGAAAGGCACGCGCCCCTGCTTGGCGGCCATGGAGGCCGTGTTGATGATGCGACCAGGCGTACCGAGTTCGATCATCGCTCGCGCGGCGGACTGCCCACAGTAAAAGACGCCGTAGGTGTTGACCTCGAAGTTGCGCACGAGGTCCCCGGGTGACACGTCGACGAAACGCTGCATCTTGGAGATACCGGCGTTGGACACCCATACGTCGAGTCGACCATGGGTCGTCACGACGCCACGAACGAGGGCGTCACAGGCCACTGGGTCGGTCACGTCGAGTTGGTAGGCCTGCGCGCTGGCGATACCCGCCGTCGTGCGCTGGGCGGCGGCGAGATCGATGTCGGTGACGACGACGTGATAACCCCGACGTCCGAGTTCGCCAGCGATCGCGGCGCCGATTCCCGAACCGGCGCCGGTAACGGCGGCGAGAGGCAGACTCATAAGGGACTCCTTGCTAGTGAATGCACGACCGAGGTGGTGTCCTCGGTGAGTTGCAAGAAATGTTGGTAGCGCTCCTCGTAGACCGGGACGTTCTGGGAATTAGGCGAGATGATCTCGCCTTGTTCTAGGGCGCCGTCGACGTAGGACCAGTCGTCAATGTGACCCGTTCCAATGCCGGCGATCACCGCGGCGCCGTAGGACGCGCCCGGATGATCGACGAGAGAGATCAGATCGCGTTGCAACACGTCGGCGAGAATCTCGCGCCACAAGCGCGAGCGCGAGCCGCCATTAGTGACGCGCACGTCGCCAATCTCCAGACCGCCTTCGGCGAACACGTCGACGTGGGACTTGAAGCCGTAGGCGATCGCCTCCAAGAAGGATCGGTGCAAGTCACCGCGCGTCGTGCCTAAGTGCAGACCGGCGACGACGCCGCGCAGATCCGGGTCATGCAGCGGAGTCTTCTCTCCGAGGAAGTACGGCAACGAGACCAAGGCACCGGGAACGGCGGCGCGCGCCTCGGCGTCCAGGTCCGCGAGTGATACCCCTGAAAAGAGGTTCTGCTCCCATCGCAGCAGCGAACCGCTAGTGGCCATGCAGCCATTGGGCAGCCACGATCCCGGAATCGGGTGGGCGTCCAGGTACAGACGACGGTCGAGGAAGGCCTGCTTGGATACCGCCAAGATATCGCCGGCTCCCCCGAGTTTGATGAGGGCGTCGCCGGCCTTGATGAGTCCCGCTCCGTAGGCCGACAGCACGTGGTCCGCACCCCCGACGACGATCGTCGTGCCCGCACGCAGGCCGGTGCTGCGCGCCGCCTCGAGGGACACTTCTCCGACCACCGTGCCCGGGCGCTCGACGGGCAAGGATGCGGGCCAGGGGACCTTCGTCGCCTCCGTCACGGCGGCGAGGGGCCGCAGATCGAGGTCGTAGAGCCCGCTCTCGATGGCCCAGTTTTGCTCCACGTGCGCAGCGGCGCCCAGCCGGCGGGCGAGCCAGTCGTAGGAACCCTGGACGGAGGCCGTCCGGGACCACAACGCTGGCTCGCTCCTCGCCAGCCACAGCACCGTCGGGGAGACGGATTGTTGCGATAAGACCGATCCGGTCAACCTCAGCAAGTCGAGGTGCTCCAGCGCCCGGTCGAGTTCACGTATTTCGTTCGTGGCGCGCGCGTCGTTTTGCAGGATTGCCCGTCGCAACGGCACACCGTCGACGTCACAGATCACGACCGCCGGCACCATCCCGGACACCGCCACCGACACGACGTCGTCGGGCGACGAATTTGACTGCGCGAGCAACGTAGCAATCACTTCACAGGTCGCTGCCCACCACTCGTGGGGATCAGCCTCGGCCCACCCCGGGTGGTCGCTGAAGAGCGCGACCTCGCGCGAGGCACTCGCGACGATACCGCGCTCGGGACTGACGAACGTGGCCTTCACGCCCGAGGACCCCAGGTCGAGACCCAGGAGGAGCGCCGCGGCCTCAGGCACTTCGTGCGGCGTCGACGAAGCGTTTGACGCGCTCGGGATCGACATCGTTCCAGGTATAGCCGTCGCGCTTAAGGTCCGATCCCACGACGCAGCCGTCGGCGAACTTGAGGTATTCCCCGATGGTGGCGGCCTTGGCCCCGGTGTTGAGAAGGACCGGCACCGAAGGATCCACCGCTTCGCGCACGTCGGCCACCGTCTGGACGTCGGGCTCAGCACCGGCCATCGGACCCGACACCAAGATCACGTCGGCCAGACTCGACACGACGGTCGAACGGGCCATTTGTGCGGCGCTTCGCTGACCAACCGGCGACGCGAATTCGGGAGTGATATTGGCGAACACGGCGAGGTCGTCTCGACCAAAATTGCGCCGGTCGCGCAGCAGTTTCGCCGCGTCGGGGCTCCAGGATCCCATGTCGGACTCCCAAGAACCGTTGATGACTTCACGCATGAACGACGCGCCCGAACCCACCGCGATCGCCAGTGCGCACTGGGCGTCCCATAGGAAATCGACGCCGAAGGGTCGGTCGTCGGGCTTACACTCCGTGACCACGCGCGTCATCACCGCCGAGGCCTCGAGGCCGGCGTGTAACTGATAGGGACGGTCGCCCTCGTTGCAAAACAGTACCGCGTCAAAGCCACCCTCGAGCAACAACGCGGTGTCGCGCTTGACGTGGTCAATGAGTCCCGACACGCCCGCGGCGGCGTCGTAGAGTGGCGTTCCCGGCAGTGGTGGCACGTGGGCCATGGCGATCAGGGGCTTCTCGATCCCCGGAAAAATGGTACGAAATCGCGACATTGTACTTACTCCTTGTTTTCGGGTGTGACGTGTAAAACGTCGACGTCCTGCTCGCGGATACGACGAATCACCGGGTTCGACGTCGGCGCGTCGGTGATGAGGACGTCGACGGAATGAATCGGGGCGAAGGTCACCAATGCGACGCGACCAACTTTGGACTCGTCGGCCAAGACAATGGCGCGACGACCCGTCGCCATCGCCACGCGTTT
>Ga0207933_1001529_pt1 | contig 17168 bp, 10 predicted proteins | sample NGESurdeep092012_4_FD_184488 | JGI IMG/M metagenome (GOLD analysis project Ga0207933, IMG submission 184488) | Arctic peat soil microbial communities from Barrow, Alaska - NGEE Surface sample F53-3 deep-092012 (SPAdes) | ecosystem: Environmental > Terrestrial > Soil > Wetlands > Peat ...
CCCGCATAACCATTGCGATCGTCTCACCGTCGTCGAGGTCCCACGCCTTATTGAAGCGCTGAGAAAGTTCGTAGAGCTCGTCGAGATGGCGCTCGCCCCCGAGGCTCAAGAGGTCCTTCTCATCGGTCGCGTAGAGGAAGAGTGGCGAGACCGGCTGGATGGCGAGTCCGCGCAGTTCGGCGCTCAGCCAGAAGCGCTCGATGGCCGCGCCGGCGCGTACGTACCACGTCGGATCGGCACGCGGCACCGTGATGACGGCGATCCCGGAACTCGAACTCACCATGGCCCTCGTTCGAAGACCCAGGGCCGCGCCACCGCGCCAGTCGACGAGGTGCTCCATGACGTCGGAGCGCCCGACGAGTTGCAGGGCGCCAAGACTCGCGGGGTCCATCTCGAGGGTCCGTACGTCCATTCCCTCTTCGAGGGTGTCGCGTCCGGGCCAGCGCAGTTCGTCGAGCATGTCCTGGTGGACCGTTGGGATGAGGAAACGAAGTCGATCGGATTCGGCGAGGAGAGCGGCGCACTCCTCGATCTGATCGCGTCCCGTCACGAAGCGAAGTCGCGCACCTTCACGCTCCACGCCGCGACTCAACATCGACACGGTGGCTTCGTCGATGGGCGTGGGGCTGCCCATGCGGCGGTTGACCGTACGAGAGTGCACGAAGGGTTGCAAGCGTGCCATCCCGGCGTCGATCTGCGTTCCGAGGGTCATGGTCGCCACGTGGTGCGAGTTCGTCCCTTCAGGGAAGAGCTTCACGAGACCGAGGCGCTTGAGCGACGCCGCGGTGACGAGCGCGTTGAAGAGCGAGGCACCCAGCGCCACGTAGCTTCCGCGAAGTCGTACGTCCATGGCGTTCGCGCTGCGTTCGGGAACGACGTAGAAGCGCACTTCGTCGTCGTTGGCCTCGAAGCGCCAGGGTTGCACGTTGCCACCGGATGGCGCGCGTCGAGCAGCGTCGACGATGAGTTCTATCGGGTCCGTGCTCTCGAGGGGCGGGTCCTCTGGCGGCGGCGTGCGAAGCGCGGCCTCGCCGGCGTTGGACACTTCAATGGGCGAAAGACCAGAGAGGATCTCCTCGACGTCGAAGCGAATGCGACCCGAGGGAAGTTCGCCCTCGAGGCCGAAGCGACGTACCGCCGCGGCGGTGGTGACGGCACCGAGCGTGACTTCGCTCGCCAACTGCGGCCAACCGGTAACGGTCTGGCCGAGCTCGAAGACCGTCGCGGCGCCTCGTGACGAGATCTCGTTGGCTCCGAGGAGGCGCAGCACGAAGGGACCTTTTTCCGCGGTCGACAGACCAGCCAACTTGGACGAATCCATGTCACCCAGGAGTCCGTGAAAGATCGGCCGCCGGGGCTCGAGGTCGTAGCGTTCGACGTCGAGAACCCCTCGATCACTGGTCTCCATGATGACCGGGATCCCCCTGGCGCGGGCGGCCTCGCGAACGAGGAACTTCACGTCGAGCGAGTCGCACTCCTCGATGACGAGGTCGAGCCCGTCGAGGAACGTGTCGAGGTTGTCGGCGTGGATACCCTCGGGGATGACGACGACGCGAAGGTACGGATCGATCTCCGCGATGCGTCGCGCCGCCACGATTGCCTTGTTGACGCCGAGGTCGAGCACGCTCGCCGGGATACGGTTCAGATTCGAGAGTTCGATGGTGTCGAAGTCGGCCAATCGAATCTCTCCGGCCAGTCCTTCCATCGCAAGAATGTGGGCAATCGAGTGACCGGCGCTCACGCCGACGACGCCCACGGACAACGTACGCAGGCGTGCTTGTTCCTCGCGGGTCACCTTGTTGTGGTTGCGGTCGAGTCGCACGGCGGAGAACGCTCGGGGACCGAGCAGTCGAACGACCGCACGACGCCAGGGGTAGTAGACCCAGCGCTGTCCTTCATCGAAGAGCTTTCGTGACGGCGTGGGCTTTACTTGCGAGAGCTGATCGCGCTGCTCCTCGAAGCGATCGATGATCTGCAACGAGGGATCAGCGCGGAGCACTCGCAAGACTTCGCGCTGCGCGCGTTCGGTGACGTCCAGGACCAAGGGGCGACGCGACTGCGTGCTCGTCGACTCTGCCTCGAGCACGCCGACACCAAGGGAAAGAGGTCCGCGCGAGAGTTGCTCACCCTCGAGGCGAAGGGCCTGCTGATTTGCGGCCGAACTGAGCTCGTAACTCAACGTCCGGCGAAAACAGACAGCGATGGTGTGGTACCGGTCGTCGGGGAACGGCACTGACTGCGTACCCACTTGCTTCGCGCCGATGAATTCGGCCAAGGGCAGCAGTCGGTCGGACACGGCGGCGATGGCGAACTCCGCACTTAGCCAGTTCATCGCGTGGATGAAGCACCTCGACATGGTCATCGCCAGGTGGACGCCGATGACGGCCTCGCCCTTCGACCACGCGCCCTTACTTTCGATGGCACCGAGGCGCACTTCTTTGTCGATCACCGCAGCGATGTCATCGATCTCTGGCGAGTCCGACATCTCATCGATGAGGAATGCCTGGTGACTTCCCTCAAGGGGTCCGTGGAAGCGGACGCCGGCAACGGCCTCTCCGTCCGGCGCAAAACCAAGGAAGAAAAGCGGAACACCGTTTCCATCTTCGAAGTCGCGCCGACGAAGCGTCTCTTCGAAACCTCGGCTTCGGTAGATGCCTTCCGCGCCGTTTAAGTAGACCTGCCAGAGGTCTGGTCGTTCCATCGGGTGATGGCCCTCGAAGCGAACTCCCGACTCCTGATCGACAAAACTCGCGCCGTATCTGTACCGGTGACCAACGACGTTTCCCACTGAAGGACCTCTCGACTCTACGAACTTGAACTGTAACCAATTCGGAGCTACACCGATGTTGCCAAAACTATAATTGGATACGGTGCATAATTACGGGAGTATCCCGTCCGGATCTGCCGACAGGGATAGCGAGCGATCGAGAAGTGACGGCACAGTCGAGAACTGACGTGGCCATGATCGTGAGCCGTATGCACGTTCTCATCTATTGGATAGTCAAGACTGGTCCGAGATGAACGGCTGCGAGATCCTAGCGAGAGGCACTGAATGTTAGGTGTACTTATTGGCGCGTGCGCCCTTTTCGGACTCGCAATTGGCTCATTCTTGAACGTCGTTATCTACCGCGTGCCCCGCTATGAATCTGTGGTCTCGCCGCGCTCGAAATGCCCCTCGTGTGGCGCTCTCATCAAGGATCGAGACAATATTCCGGTTTTGTCGTGGTTGCTCTTGAAGGGTCGATGTCGAAGCTGTGATTCTCCGATCTCGCCTCGGTATCTCTTCGTTGAATTGGCGACAGGCGCTCTCTTCGCCGGGGCCGCCGCCCGGCTCGGTTTCAATTGGGATCTTCCGGCGTTCCTCGTCCTGCTCGCGGGGCTCCTCGCCCTCGCGTGCGTCGATCTCGAGCTCCTGGTTCTGCCCAGGAAGATTGTCTATCCGACGCTCGCACTGTTGGCCGGACTCCTGGTACTCGCGGCCTTCGTGACTGGAGACTGGCACCGCCTGCTCGTGGCGGCGATCTGCTCAGCCGCCTGGTTCGTCGTCTTCTTTCTGATGAACTTCGCGAGCCCGCGCATCCTCGGATTCGGAGACGTCCGACTCGCTCTCGTCCTCGGCCTTGGACTCGGATGGTTCGGATGGCGTTACGTCGTACTTGGCTTCTTCGCGGCAAATCTCATCGGCGCGATAGTCGGGGTGACGCTCATTGTGATGAAGAAGATGACCCGCGACCAACCGATTCCCTACGGCGTCTTCCTCGCGCTCGGCGCCGTATTCGCGGTCTTTTTGGGACCCGAAATCTCCTCGTGGTTTTCCGGTGTTCACTAGGACGCGTCGCCGAGGAAAGGGTAAATGTTTGACGGTCCTGCCGAGGGCGCCGTCGTGTTTGCGTATCGAGACGTCTTGGATTGGCCGATCGACGAAGTTTTCGATCGAAACGCGAGGCCACGGTGGCTTGAATCAAGATCAAATTGGGTTAGGCGACTTTGACGCCAAGCCGACATGACCGAGGTGAGACGCCTCTACTGTTAGCCTTCGTAGGCGTCACAGGATGTCGTAGTATCGGTTTGTAAGTGACTGGAGTAGCCGACGCGCACTAGCTCTATTCAATGTCGACGACAGAATTGAATCCTCCAGCAGGTCTTGCGGTCCGGTTGCGCCAGATGTTGGACCGTCCAATCTCAACGTTCTGGTGGGTGATGAGTTGGCTGGGCGCTTCAGCGGCCTTCTATGGACTTTCCGGTGTGTTCGGCGGCCCGACGGAGAGCGACGCGGCCGAGTCGGTCTACTCAACGTGGTCGATTGCGCACGGAAACTTGGCGTGCGCCTACCCACTGCCGGGAAACCTTCACTTCAGTGATCTAACGAATCCCTTCGCCCTGGTGGCGCCGCTCTACCCGCTGATAAGTGGCGGTGGCGCCGCGTTGTTGCGGATCGGACACAATGTTGGCTTTCCCTCGCAACACCAGTTTGGTCCGCAGTGCGTCAACGCGTTCAAAAGCATGCTTGATTGGTCGGGTAAATCCGGCGCCATTCTTCCAACAATTCGTCTGAGCTACGTGGTGTGGCCCGTACTCATCGTGGGAATAATCGCGCTGTTGCGGGTGTCGGGCCGCGGGCGTCGGGGCTGGGAGCCGCTGGCGCTTTTTCTCGTCGCCTGTACGCCACCGGTGTTTGCCTGTCTCACCTTTTACTTTCATCCCCAAGACCTGCTGGCGATGGGGTTGATACTGGGGGCTGTCGCGTGTTCGGTAAAGCAGCGATGGTTCTGGGCTGGCGTTTTGTTGGGACTCGCCTTCTGCTCTCAACAGTTCGCCATGCTGGTCATCGCTCCGTTATTCGTCATCGCACCCACGCAGAGCCGGATCAGGCTTGGCGCCGGGGCACTCCTTGCCGTTGCGCTCGTTGATGTTCCCCTCCTCGTCGCCACGTCGGGGCGAGCGGCGAGGATGACACTCCTTGGCTCCAGCCGTGCGGGTCTCAACATCAAATCGACGGGAGGCACGGTGCTGTGGGAAGCGAATCTGCACGGCGCGCTTCTCGTCTTGATCTCGCGCGTTATTCCGATCGTGGTGTCAATGGGGCTGGCCTGGTGGGTCGCACGACGACTTGGCGAGCGCGTCTTTAGTCCTGTCCCATTCATTTCCCTCGTCGCAGCGTCATTGACGATCCGTCTGGTGTTCGAAGAGAATCTCTTTGGCTATTACTTCATGGCCGTCACCGTCACTCTTCTCGTGCTCGACGTCGCGGCGGGTCGAATCAGAGGGCCTCTACTAGCCTGGATCGCCCTCGTGACCGCGGCGTTCGATCCCGTTCACCTCGGATTCGTCTCAAATCTGACGTCATGGACGGTGACCCTGTATAACGCGATCCCGATCGCTCTTTTTGGCGCAATGGCCTTGTCGGTTGCCTACGACGCTGCCGTCCGACGGTTTCACTTGTACAAAGTGGCGTGGATCATCGTCGTGGCCTTCACGTGCGAGTCGAGGATCTGGGGGCTGTACCACAGCATCATTCACGTGCCGAACTGGTTGTGGCAAGTGGTGCTCGTCCCCATCGCGCTCGTGCTCGCCCTAACACCACTGCTCAAAGTTTCCACATCACTCACCGCCCCCGAGCCGTTGCCACTCTCTTGATTCGGAGACTAAACCACCGCGTAGCGCTTTCATATGTCGCTCGCTGTGGTGTGTGTCGCGTCCACACGCGAGTCAGGAAATAAAGCCAAGTCGTCCGGAAGTGTTAGTAGACGATCTCCATGCGCAGACCTTCGCTGTCCCACTCGGGCTCGACCGGGATGCGCTTAGCCGCGTGCCCGAAGACGCGCCGAGCCGTCCAAAGGAGTGCTAACGCGTCGAATTGGTGCTTCTCTGACACCTCGCTGATCTCGTCGTCGAGAACTTTGTCAAATGCGGGGAAGTGTGACTCGAGGACTTCCAAGCGCTCGTCACGCCCGGCTCCAATCTTCTTCGAGCGTTGCATCGACGTGTCTTTATTTAACTGAAAAAAGCTCAACTCAGGGTGGCCTTCATAGATCAGCCGCTGGCGAAAAGGCGACATCTCCTTGGCGACTTCGCGATAGTGCGGAAGCATTGTCGCGGTCACGGCGTCGAGGCCACTCTCCTTCACCTCGACAAGTTCTTCCAAGACTGCACGAGAAGGAGCATTATGAACCGTCGAGCCACGCCGGCCTACGAGAGCTCGAGCTTCTCGATCGCACGTTCTCACTCCCATCTCGGGAGTGTCCAAATAGCCGATTGGCGCGTTGATGACAATAATGTCGAAGGCGGGGTGTTCACTGAGGATCTCGAGGAATGTCTCGTAGACCCGTGGGGACTCGGGAGCAAAGGTCGAGCCGGCCATCTTGGCCGCTTGTACCAGCCAGCCTGAAGAACAAGGCGTCACGCCGGCGACGACGCGATAGGGAAGCGTGGGGCCGCGATGAAGACTCACCCAGTCATTTATACCTTAACGAATGACTTGTCCATCGATTCTAGGGTTCGAACGAGTTCTTTCGGGTGAGCCGTGTTCGCCATCGCGTCCTCGTACGTGATTACACCGTCGACGATGAGCTTCGCGAGGCTGTTCTCCAGGGTGAGCATTCCCTCCGAAGTGTTGGTGAACATTATGTTCTGGAGTTGATTGGTACGTCCTTCACGAATGAGGTTTCGTACGGGGTTCGTCGCGATGAGCACCTCGTACGCTGCGACCATACCTCCTTCGATCCTCGGGATGAGCCGTTGTGCAATGACGGCGCTGAGCGAGGAAGCCAACTGAACTCTCGTCTGCTCTTGGCGCCAAGCCGGGAACACGTCAATAATGCGGTCGATGGCCTGGGGAGCGTCGTTGGTGTGGAGAGTGGCAAAAACGAGGTGACCGGTTTCGGCCATCGTGAGGGCGATCTGAATGGAGTCAATGTCGCGCATCTCACCAATAAGAAGGACGTCCGGGTCCTCTCGAAGTGCTGATCGAAGCGCGCGATCGAACGAGGGGCTGTCCAAGCCGACTTCACGTTGGCTGACTGCGGACGTTTTATGATTGTGCACGTACTCAACAGGATCTTCGATTGTCAAGATGTGACAGGCGCGCGACTCGTTTATGCGGTTTACGATCGATGCCAGTGTTGTGGACTTACCCGAACCGGTGGGTCCAGTCACGAGTACGAATCCACGAGGTTGTTCGGAAACCCAGTTCGCTGCCCAGGGAAGTCCGAGTTCTTCGAAACTAGGAATCTTCGTGGGGATCACGCGTAGCGCCAGCGCGGCCTGGCCGCGCTGGGTAAAGGCGCTTCCACGGATTCGAGCCCGATCGCCCCAGGTGAAGGAGAAGTCGACGTCTAGAAATTCTTCGAAGATCGATCTCTGGCTCGGCGTAAGAATTGGAAGAGTAATATTTTTAATCTCCTCTCCCGACAGAACCGGAGCGTCAGTTAATGGCTCAAGCTTTCCCGAGACTCGAATTCGAGGTTGTGATCCTCCCGAAAGTAAGAGGTCAGTACCTCCCTTGTCCCACAGGGCTTGGAGCCAAGGGTCGATTTTTGTGTTCTGATCAAGGTCCACGAGCGTTCTCCAGTTCGACAAAAAACTGCTCTAGTCACCCCGTACTAATGCGGGGTGACTAGAGCAGTCATTGAAAATAATGACTAATTACTTCCCGAGACCAATGCTCGTGGAGCTCGCAGGTAAAGGACCACATGAGGACGGACCCACGTACACGATTGGTATTCCGGCGGTACCGGTTGATGAGAGCGTCGATACCTTCAAAACGCCAGCAGCAAGCGTGTACTTGTAACTCGTGGCGCTCGGCCACGATTGGATGTACGGACCACCATTGGTGTTACCAATGAGCAGCGCCGTCGTTACGCTTGAGGCAATGCCCGGGTTTTCAGCTAGATACGCTGAAATTGCCGTAGATACCGTAGCACCATCCGCCTGACAAGCCGCCAGTTGGCTCTTGCCCGTGATACCACCCAAGGCGAAGATGACAACGGCTGCCAAAATACCAAGCACCACAATGACGATGAGAAGTTCGATCAAGGTGAAACCGTCGATCTCGCCAGCATCCCTACGGCGCTTAAGCCGTTGGTAGGTTGAAATCATATACTTACTCCCTTATTCCCTAATGGGTGTACCGACACTCGGAAACTCCCGACTTTCTCCCCGATTTGTACATTTCAAACGGTTAATGCGAATTTTAGACGAGGACCTTTGAGTGATTTGAACACATTCTGAACAAGTTTGTGAACGATTTCTTATCAAAATTCCTGATAGCGGGGGCTGAAGATGAATCGTCACTAGTTGTTTTGCTGTAGTGAATGCGCAAATGGCCGCAAATGTCCGCAAATGTCGCGATGGCTCACGTTGAGACTTTGGTTGTTCTCGTCACAATGTGTTTCCTCGCAACGACGAATTGTGAATCGACGATCTCGCCTTGCGATGACTACAGAGGGATCGTGTCACCGCTCCTGCACGAAGTTGCTAGTCGTGCTCAACGCCGCCTCCAAACCGCTGGAGGTTCCCGGTGAAAGTCGTTACAGCATCTCGCAGGAGCGCGTTCGGGCGTTGGGGAATCTCTTGCCCGTACGGACGATCGCCGCCGAAGGCCCTTTTCTTACTGTAAACAATGGGTCTTTTGCCAGTTCGCTGTCAAGCCGCGGAAACGACTGATATCTAAGTGTGTCCACCCATTCGGCTCCGTTGGCCCTGAAATGATGAAGGTGAATTGGACTCGGGAAAAAGCGACGTCGTTCGTGAAGAGACGAAGTACTCGAGCGCTGAACTTGAGTCCGTGGTTACTTCGCAGACGGCAGGAACTGGTCGAACTCAGCGGGTTTTGCGCTCGCGCTGTCCGGCGTTGAACGAAAGGAAACGGCCACGTGAGTTCAGCACTCTACGTCGGCCCCGTCGACGACGTAGAAATTCTTGGCGTAGCAAGTGTCACGGGTCGAGTCGCGTCGAGTGCCCCTTCGCAGACGAGCTTGGATGGACGTACGCGATTGGGGCAGACGGCACCGCCGACGTTAGCGAAACATTTCTACCGACGGAGTTGGCAGTTTTAGTTGATTCCTCGCGCGCGTGACGGAAGATTTTGTTCTCTGACCGATCGACCAATGTTCGAGAAACCGTCTCGGTTCTTTTGCCAACGCTAGTTCGGACACATCGTTGCGAGATTGCGAAAGGTGTCCCGCGTCTCTCCCAATTCGTCGAGGACTCAAGTTCAATGTATCGCTGGAAGAACGTGAAAGTGGCCACGCGCGTTCTCCATTCAAGGCGCCCGATGGAAGCGCTTCGATCTTTGCTCGCTCTCTCGAAGAGGCTGCCAAGTATCCCTTCCCTCGGGCGGAGAAAACCGCCTTCGACGAGGCGATGGCGAACCACATGCTCAGTGATCTCAAGACCGTTCGCGAGGAGCCGGGTCAGTTGGAAGACGAGCAGCGTGGCGGACGAACGTAGGCTTCCCATCCGAACGCTCTCGTACGAAGCACGAGAGTTGAAGTTGATAGCCCAATCGTGGGGACTCACTCCAGCGAAGAACCGAATGCCAAGGACACTCACGTCACTTCGTTTGGTCACTCGTTACGTTGGGGGACTCCAGCGCGGGAAGGCTATTTCGTGTCTCGTTAGAAAGGCGAGAGGTCAATTTGCGATCAAAAGTTCACTTTTGGCGACGCGGATTGGGTAACCGCTCCCGTGGCGCAAGCGATGCTTCCCGAAGAACTCGTCGCGGAGGCACTTGGTGTCCAGACGAACGTTGTGGTCGACGTTTTTGGGAAGAGGCGGGACACCCCTCCCGAGATTTTATTGCCGAGCGTCACCGTGACGATCGACTCACCGCTGACGGTCGACATAACCATGGTGGCCTTCATGTAGACGTCGCTACCCGAGGACACGTAGTAATTGGTACTGGTGCCGTCTCCCAGACTCACCGTCCCCAGATTGACCACCGTGGAACACGTGTTCGTCGAGCAGACCGTCAAATTCGTGGATCCACTGCTGCCTCTCGAGAGTTGGGCGTACACCGAGGTGGAAGCGCCCGTGAAGCCGCTCTGGAGCGAGCTCGGCGTCATGGTCTGATTGTAAATGTATTGAATCGAGTCACCGTTGTCGGGTTTGCCGTCTTGGGGACTCGGCACGCCCTGCACGTCGGCACCGGCGGGGGCCTGGAGTGCCACTGATATGGTCTGTTGCACCTGCGTCGCCGCGCTGTAGTCGGCGTTGCCCGGGTCGTTGAAGTAGATCGTGCACGTACCGCTGCCGATGAATGACACAACACCACCGCCCACCGCGCAGGTGCTTGGCGTCGCGGAGGTGACGACGACGGCGTCGCCCGACGGGGCGGTCGCGACGGGCGTGTAGGTGGGACCTCCCTCTACTGATCCCGTGGGAGCGGACGAGGTAACGGTAATCGTGTTGGTGTACTGGCCGACCGAAATGGTCTGTTGCACTTGGCTCGCGGCCAAATAGCTGACGTTGCCAGCGTCATTGAAGTTGACGGTGCACGTGCCATCCGCGATGAAATGAACCACCCCTGACGCCACCGTGCAGATTCCCCCACTACCCGACGAGACGACCACCGAGTCACCTGACGTCGCCGTGGCGTTCGTGACGTAAGTGGAGCCCACCGTCGCGAGAGTGGGCGGCGTGGAAACAACGCTGATCTCGTTAGCGCTCAGTCCGGTGGACGTGCCCGCCAACGAACCCCAATCCCAACTCTCTAGGAGAGCGCCCACGCCGCAATACTGGGAGCACTGTCCACTTAAGGGCGCGCTGCCCCCCTGGGGGTAGTCGTCAAAAACAACGATCGCTTGCAACAGGGGCGCGGCCGCGCAGGGCGCGGCAAGGACGACGCTCTTGCACGCGTAGAACGTCACCGTTCGGGTACTGCTGCTTCCGAGGTCCTCCTGGGTACTACACCAGACGGAGATGTCGACGTTGTCGGTCGTCAGGGTCGAAGGAGCGGTGGCGCGGGTACCCCAGCAGTAACTCGGAGGATTAGCGCCCAAGGTCTCGTTAGGGCCGACCAAGGCGGTGTAACGAATGCTATTGATGGCGACTTGCACCGCGCTACTGGCGGCGTAGTCCATCGACCGCGCTGAAACAAACTTCGTCGTGTTGTTGAGATCGTTCGTGGCCCACGTGGTCAAGGCCGCCACGATCACGCTCACTACGACGATGTAGGCAAGGGCGAGGATAAGGATGGCTCCACGCTCACTCTCGCTCGTCCCCTTCGTCCTTCGACGTCGGTTTGGCGTTGTACTCGCCTGGAAATGGTCGCCTCCACACCTCGGGAGAAATGCTTGAGTGAACTTACTCATCATCGAGCGTTTTGAGGGCCCGAGACGGATGAGGCCGCAGAAGACAGATATCCCGCAGACGCGACGGCCGTGACCGTCACGTAGTACGGGGTGCCTGAAACGAGAGCCGTGATCTGGCCCCCCGAGGTAATGGCTACGGGTCCCACGCAGTTGAGCGTCATGCCCGAATCCGTGCAGGCCAAGGCCGTGTAGGCCTGGCTGCCCGGCGCGTTCGATGGCGCGGTGAAGGTCACCGAGATCGAACCTCCAACCGTGCCATAACCGAGCGTGACGCCCGTTGGCGTGTTCAGTTGGATCGTGGCGGGCGTCGGTCCCACCGCGGCCGTAGTGGCGGCGACGTAACCCGTCGGTGGGTTCGCGGTGATCGTCACGTAGTAGTTGTTGCCCGCCGTAAGACCAGTTATCTGGCTGGCCGAGGTGTAGTTCGAGAACGTCGTGCAGCTAGTCGTCATGAGGCTATTTGCGCAGATTTTCGCGGTGTAGGAGCTCGGCGCGATCCCGGTGGAGGTGGTGAACGCGGCGGTGATGGCGCCCGCGGTTGTTGTTGACGACGCCGTCGTTAGTCCGGTGGGCGCGCTCACTTGACTGGTCGCCGCCTGGGGACCAACGTCAATGGAGGTCGAGGCCAGGTAACCCGTCGAAGCGACGGCGGTGACCGTGACGTAGTAGCTGGTCCCCGCATTGCCCTGAGTGGCGCTGAGGCCCGTGATCTGGCCACCTGATGCTATTGCTATGGGTCCTACGCAGCCCGACAACATGGCGCTATTCGTGCAGGCCTTGGCGGTGTAGGTCTGACCACCCGGCGCGTTCGACGGCGCGGAGAAGTTCACCGAAATTGAACCCTTGGTGGTGCCGTAGCCGAGGGTGACAACCGTTGGGTTCGTGAGCGCGATCGTGGCGGACGCAGGCCCCGACACCGCTGTCGTGGCAGCCAGGTAGCCAACGGGCGGATTAGCGGTGATCGTGACGTAGTAGTTGGTGCCTGGAGAGAGCCCGGTGATCTGGGCGCCTGAGACGTACCCCGCCTGCGTCGTGCAGTTGGCCGACATCCCAGAGTCTGTACAGGCCGCCGCGGTGAAAGAGCTCGGGGTGGTTCCCGAGGGGGCGGTGAAGGTCGCGGTGATCGCTCCCGCGGTCGTCGTCGACGAGGCTACCGTCACTCCGGTCGGCGCGTTCACTTGACTCGTAGCCGCCTGGGGTCCCACCTCAATGGAGGTCGAGGCCAGGAAACCCGTCGAGGCGACGGCGGTGACCGTGACGTAGTAGTTGGTGCCCGCACTGCCCTGAGTCGCGCCGAGGCCAGTGATCTGGCCGCCTGATGTAATTGCTACTGGTCCCACGCAGCTCGTCGTCATGGCGCTATTCGTACAGGCCGTGGCCGTGTAGGTCTGGCCGGCTGGCGCGTTCGACGAGGCTGCGAAGTTCACCGAGATCGAACCAGCGACCGTACCGTAACCAAGGGTGACGCCCGTTGACGGCATCAGCTGGATAACGAAAGAAACCTGGGCTTGCTGAGTAATCGGAACTGAGTCCGTCGAGTCAGTTGCCGAGTACGTAACGACTTCATTGAGGGTGTCCGAGACGGAGAACGTCGCGACACCACTGGCGTTCGTGGTGCTCGAGATCGGAGTGATGACCGAACTTGTGCCACCTTGAGTAAGAACTACGTTCTTCGCAGAGACCGGATTGCCGTAGGAGTCAAACAGTGTGACCGTCACCGTGGAGGTCGCGCTACCAGTAGAGAGAACGACCGTGGGACTGGCGCTCACCGTCGACGCAGTGCCCGAAACTGGCCCCGGAGCCGTCGGGGTGAAGGGACTACTCGTCGCCGGTGCCAGTGAGCCCGAACTGGCCGTCAGCGTGTAGGTCGCCGGTGACACGAGTCCCCCGAAGGTGCAGTCCGCTACCTGCACGACGCCTTCGATCGCCGTCAAGTTAGAACACGAGGACAACACGCCCCCCGAGGAGCTCAACGTGATGGTCGACGACGACGTCGTCACGTTGCCGCCCGAGTCCTCAATGGATACGACGGGCTGGGTCGTGAAGGTCGACCCAGCGGCACCCGCAACTGGTTGAGTGGTGAAGACTAATTGTGTCGCCGCACCGGCACCTGAGGGCGTGAAGTATCCGCTTACCGCCGTCAGGGCCCCCGTGCCCGAGCCGTACTGCGCGGTCAAGTTATAGGAAGTGCCGACGATGCCCGCAAAACTGCACGTCGCCACTTGCACGACGCCCCCGTTTGGTGTCAGGTTGGAACAAAGCGACAGAGCGCCACCTGAAGATGTCAAGGTAATTGCCGCGGTAGAGGATGTCACCGTAGTACCGGTGGCGTCTTCGAGGGTAACGACCGGCTGCGTCGTAAAGTACGCGCCGGATACTCCCGCGAACGGCTGCGTCGTAAAGACGATTTGTGTGACGGGGCCGGTAATGTTAAAACTCGCACTCGTCGTCGACGCCAAGCCACTGGCAGTCGCTTGCAACGTGAGGTTCGTTCCCGTGACGCTTCCGCCGCAGCCCGAGAACGAAGCGGCGCCACCCGAAGTGTTCACTGGATTGGTCCTACACGACAGTGTCCCGCTACTAATGGATAGCTTCACGGAAACGCTAGACGTGGTCACGATGTTGCCAAACGAATCTTCCACCGTGACGACCGGTTGCACAACGAAAGGCGTAGCGGGATTCGCGTTGGCAACTCCGGTGGGCTGTGTGGTAAAGACGAGTTGACTCGCAGAGCCGGGTCCCGTCACCGCAAAGGTTTGGCTCGTCGCGGGACTCGTTGGAACAGAAACACTCGCCGAGGCGGTCAACGTGTAGGGAGTGGCCAGATAGACGTTTGAAACCGGATTGTAGAAATACGCACCCGAAAAGCTGCAACCAGCAAAGGTCGCAACACCGTGAACGGCGGCGGCGCTCGAACAGTTGGACAAGACACCTCCGGACGAGGTCAACGTAACGGTCCCTGACCATGAAGCGTCCAGACTACCGGCGGTGTAGGCCTCCACGACTGGCTGGGTTTGCAGGGTCGCGCCCGAAGCTCCTCCGACCGGTTGCGTTTTAAACACGAGATAGTCGGCGGAAGCACTCACGGTGAACGTGGTACTCACGAAACTGCCGGGCATATTGCCGTCGGTCGCCGTGAGCGTGTACGTGCCCGCGGTGCCCACCGTGCAGCCTTTGAACGTAACGACGCCGAGCGTTTCAGTTCCCGCACAGCCCGTCAGCGCAACGCCTGAACTTCCGGTGATCGTCAAGATCACCGGAGACAAGTCATCGACGACCACGTTGTTGCTTGCGTCTTCGACAGTCACCACGGGCTGAGTTGCCAGCTGTTCTCCCGTCACTCCTCCGACGGGCTCGGTCGTGAAGACCAACTGGGCAGCGGTCCCATAGACAGCACTACCCGTGCCTCCGGTAATGCCGTCGAGTGGGGAGTCAACAACAAAACTGTTGGAGAAAACTCGACCATTCGAGAGTTCTGTCACGCTTATCGTGATCAATTGGGGTTCATTGGCCTCACAGGTGGTCGAAAAACTCGACGTTGAAGGATTCCAGAACTGGACTGGATTTGAAGAAGCGAACGTTGCGCTGTACTGGGAGGTGTAAGGCAAGGCGATGGCCATTGGCACGTTCGCCTGGTAGTAAGAGAGTGGCTCGGGGCCATTACCGGGTTGAGGGCAGGTGAACAACACCGGTTGCGCTTGGATTTCCGATATGACTTCCTGCGACACGCTGTCGAGCACGATGCCCGTGGCCGACAACTGACGATGTTCGGCCGAGGCTGAGATGGAAGTGGAGAACGCGATGATCATCGCGACCGACGCGAGCCCGAGGACCATGACGGCGAGCAGAACTTCTACCAACGTGTCGCCAGCCTCGGATCGCCGTCTCTTTGTAGGCACCGTCGTGCGCGAGGTACCAACGGGCCTGGGACGCGACTGATTCATCATTGACTCACGTACCTCAAGGAGGAGACGCGGCGAGGTTCGCTCTGAGTAATCACTGACGCCGTAGGAGAGTTGTCGTGATTCGAGTCGACCACTGAAATGAGCGACGACACGAAACGACGACCCGCTGATCCTTCGAGATCTGAGGTAGAGGTGTTCGTAAAGCCGCCCATTAGAACAAGAGCCCCATGGACATGCCCTCGAGGCCCGTACCGTGCAGGGTCACGGTCACCGTCGTGGGAGTCGTCGCCTCGACCATCGCGGTGCCATTTTTTACGCCGTTGGATACTCCGTCGCACGTGATCGTCGTACTGCCAGATCCCGTTAGAGCGTTGGCTGGAGAAATGCCGGCACCGGAGTTGCAAGCATTGCCCATCGGATCCGATGGCGTATCGACCGATTCGCCGTTGGGAATCAAATAGAGATTCGGAGGAACTCCCGACTGAGCGCTCGTCGTCCACGAGATCGACTCGCCACCGTCAGTAGATTCAGCGTCCGCACCGACAAAATCCCAGCCCGTCGCAGGATTACCGTCTGGCGCGACGACAGTGATGTTGGAGATCGTGATGGTGGTGACGCCTCCCCAGACGTTGGGCACAGTAGCTCCATTGACCACACACGTCGATGAACCGCCCTCACACGTCTGATAGAGCGCCGGGTCACCCGGGATGTCGGAGTAGAACGGAACGCCGTTGATACTGTTGCCGAGAAATCCGTCCGTCCAGGTTGGTAGAGCGTACGGAGCAACGGGTGCACCAGTAATACCCAAACAGAAGTACATTGCCGAGCCACCCGGCAGGGGCACGGAAACTTCCACGCATCCTTGTCGCGCAGCGATCATGTTGTTACCGGTCAGAGCCGTGAGGTCGATGAGACAGAGTGAAGTCGCGTAGGTTCCCGATCCGGACGCGGCGTAACCACAGCCCGCAGTTTCGTTGACCATGATCGGCCCTCCAGTGTCGGGCGCCGAAGCGTTTGATGCGGGGGCGGCGATCAGGGTGTAGTTGTACGACTTGCCACCGGTCTCGGGGGCGGCTATGCCAAAACTGACGGTCGTGACGTTCTGCGTGGGGATCCACGTTGACGTGGCATCGTTCGGCGCGGGAAGAACGGTCGGCGGCAATTGACCGCTCGCTAAGTTCGAAGAAATCGTGGTGGTGCTTCCCGCGGTGGTCGAAGCTCCCGAAGTGCACGCCTGGCGAACCAGTGAATACGTCGTGGTCGCACCGCTGGTTACCGGGACACTCACGTAAGAGACGACGTTCTGATAGACGTGTGTCGAAGGGTCAAGGTTCCATTCGAGCCCTAACAGCTGATTCCCGGGTCCACACTGGGTTGACAGACTGGACGCGTTCGTAGTTATACGCGAAGCACTTTGGACGTCAGTTCGAAAACTCGCCTCGACCGCTTGAGAGTTGGCCGAGTCCGAAAGTCGCGTTGACACCCCCGATTGAAGCGAGAACATGGCAAGAAGGCCCGCCGCGAGGCTCCCAATGATGATCGGGATAACCGCGACGACGATGACCAACTCGATCAGCGTAAAACCTTCTTCATCGCGACCTTCTTCACGGACGCCGTTGCTAACGACCAAGACCCCAAAAGAGCGTCGAAGCGCCTTTCTCATAGTGCGATGACGCCTTTTGGTGCTCATCCGACTTTCACCTGGTTGTAGATGCCGTACATCGCGGAGATTAAGGCGACCGCCACGAAGCCGACGACGACACCCATGAAGATGATGATCGCTGGTTCGAAGAGGGCCGTGGCTCGCTCCAACTTCGTCTCCAACTCGCGGTTGTAGTACGCGGCGGCAACTTCGAGTTGCTGGTCGAGGGTTCCCGTCTCTTCGCCGACGCGAAACATCTGTCGAGCGGCTGCGGGGAAGAGTCCGGTCAAATTGATAGGCCCTGAGAGT
>Ga0207933_1001532_pt1 | contig 17160 bp, 18 predicted proteins | sample NGESurdeep092012_4_FD_184488 | JGI IMG/M metagenome (GOLD analysis project Ga0207933, IMG submission 184488) | Arctic peat soil microbial communities from Barrow, Alaska - NGEE Surface sample F53-3 deep-092012 (SPAdes) | ecosystem: Environmental > Terrestrial > Soil > Wetlands > Peat ...
CCCAAAAGGATCAGCCTAGCCACTGGACGGCTTTTACGCCGCCCGCACCAGCATCTCGCCGGCGCTCCTGTGGCCTACTTTGTCACCGCCATGCACAGAACAGCCGCCCTCGGAAAACTCTTGGCTTCACTACCCCGGCCGTTAAGCTCTCGCAGAGTGTTGCGATCACCGCTTGAACCCACAGCGGCTTTTTTTAGGATATCTCGCTCTGCCTTGAGCTTGGTGACCTCGCGTCTGAGCCGCGTGATCTCCAACTGCTCGGGCTTCATCTGCCCCTGGCCGGGGAAAGCATGCTGCGGATCGTCCCCGAACGACCTTACCCAACCGCGCAGTTGCGACTGATGCACTCCCAGATCGGCTGACGCCTGCGTGTACGAAACGCCGCGCTCCTTGATCAGCCGCACAGCCTCAAGCTTGAACTCCCGCGTAAACTTCCGCCTCTCCATGACGCACCTCCGGTCCCATCAAAACACCTAACTCGGTGTCTTCGGAACCCGGTGCAGGCCATATGGCCTCTCTGCTATTCTCCTGAGCGATTCCCTACTGAGGAATACTGGAGACTTCCATACCGAGCGGTTGCGCTCCGCTGATTTGCTAATCTGACCGTTTTCTCAACTAGAGCAACTTGCCGGAGCGGCAGGAGCATCGCGACATCGATGATGAAGAGGTCGTAGTACGCCATACTCAACGCAGCCCCAGCCACACAAAACACGAACAGGCTCGACTGAATGGCGACGGCAAGGTCATGCACCCATTCGTAGTGGGGCACACCTCGTGTCATCCTAATTATGCTAGTGCACCTCACTACCGCGGCCACAATGATCATCAAATAAATCCCTAAACCGATAAATCCGTGCTCGCCTAGAACCTGGAAATAGATGCTGTGGGCGGCGTATGGCTGGCGGTCCGGAAAATAGTGCTGGTATACAACGCCGAGTTGCGGCCCATAGAACCCGGCGCCGAACGGAAAGTGGTCTGAGGCGTAAAGAAACGCCACCTTCCAAGAATACAGTCGTTCTTGAAAAGAGGCATCTTGCGACGCTGTGGAGATCGTATTCATGCGATCGAAGAAATGCGCAGGCATGAAGTTCGCGATGAGCAGGGCCGCAACCGCTATTGTCGAAATGTACAGAATTCGATTGCGGGCTCGCAGCAGCGTGATCGCCATCAGGGCGCCCATTCCGATCATGGCGCCTCGAGAATAGGTACCTACGATTGCGATGACCGTAAGGATCATACCCAATAGCAAGATGTGCTTAATCCGCTTATCAGCTACTTGGCTGCGGAGGTAATTGGCAAGCGGCAGTACCATTAGCAGCGCCACAGCAAGCTGATTATTATCGCCAATAATGGTCGAAGGCGGACCAAAGACGTGGAAATTACCGCCCGTGAGAATCGTAAATATTCCCCCTTTTACGCCGTAATAGAAAAGCGAAATCACCGCGATCCATATCAGCGCATACAGGCGCACGCGGCTGGACGCCATCGTGGCAATCACAGAGCCTAGCAAGAATGTTTTCCAGGTCTGATGCCAATAAGGCCAAGACCAACCAGGATTAACCGCGTAAAAAGAATTGAATGTCATCCATGCGAGGAAGATCACAAACAGCCAAAAGATAGCTCCACCTGGCGGCGCCTTGCGTTCGCGGGACAAGAGCCAGGCCCCGAGCGTCACGATAGCGATGACTAAATTGAGGTGCGCGGTTTGAACGAACCCATATGCGTCCTGATGCGGTTGCTGAAGTGTGAACCACGACCACAGTAATACGCCTACGTAGGGATACGGCAAAGCAATGCCCAGGGCGGCGAGAATGCCTGCAAAAAGAACAAGTCCACGCACCAAGTCTCTCCCATCAATTTCATCCGGTCACGCGATGGCCGGACCTTGCTCGCGCTTGCCAAACGGTGCCGTTATATTTGGCAGGAAATTGGCAGAAGCCAAGTTGCAGTGACAATTTGCGACCCCCTCGCATACTCTTTGCGCAACTCGGTGGCGACGACAAGCGCCGGGGCTCGCGGGGTCTTTGGACTGTCGCAGCTGATGGACTGCAAGATTAAGCGAGCTGTCCGAAGTCGTTGCCAGGTTGACAGCAGTCCGAGGCAGACGTGCCCAAAGGCCCTGCTGAATGAGTTTGGACATCTAAACTCCACTGCACCTCTTTCTTGAACGCTCCCCTTACGTAGCCTTAGCTCCGAATAGATGTCATGGTCCAGTCTAAGATGGCCTGAGTTCTTAGACCATCCATCGCGGACCGAGTGCATAAGCTCAGGCGATGCAAAGCGCTACCAGCTCCCGGCTGCGATGTGAAACCGTGGGTCGCCTCGCCAGTGGCCTCTTGTAGTTCGTTGCGCGCGATCCTAAGATGTCTTTGAAGCAGGGCAGGAATTCGCTCAACGTTAATATTCTAAAACGCTCCTGCAAGTCAGCATTCGGCTTCTCGGTTGCCTTTGAGCTTCCGAGCTAGGCAAAGGCCCCCTACTCAGCAGCTAGGATCCGTTAGGATGCAAGGCATCTATTATCTTCTGTCGATAGTAGCGGTTTTCGTCGTCTTCATCTGGTATATTCGGAATGATCAGCTGGCAAACGGCGAGCCGACCCGCGGCATCTTGGCTATGAAAGAGCCCGGCGGAGCCCTCTACCCAAAGGAACGAAAGAGGTAAGTTCAGGCGATCCTTGGTGAGCCGCCTCGGGGCATGTCTGGAACACAATGCGGCAATGGATAGCTTTTTCTCCTCTCTCAAGACCGAGCGCACAGAGGCGAAGACCTACAGGAGCAGAGACGAGGCGAAGGCTGACATGTTCGACTATATCGCTGGTATTGATGCGAAGCGGCGTTACTCGACGATCGGTTCTCTAAGCCCTATGAACCGCCCCGGCCGGGTTCGCTTAACTCCGCGTCATGCAACCGCGGGCGCGGGCCAGAGAGCCCCTGCAACCGCCTGGATGTTTCTCGTTTGCCCTTTACATTCCGTCAGGAAGAACTGAAGAAAGCCGTCCAGCCGCTTCAAAAATCGCGACCGATCCGATTCATCGCGAACGTACTCGGTTGCACCGGGCAGAAGCGTGGAACTATGATACGTCAACATAAAATAGCGCTCGCCGCGCCTCAACGCCGCGCGCGTCTGACGCAGCATATCGGCGAGGCTGTGGTCTTCGGGAGAAAGGCGCAGCCTCTCCAATAGCGAAAGCCTAGCGGCGATCCCTGGCAACCTAAGCCGCGCCCCAGGCTGGAAACCAAGTAGCGGATAAAAGGCTGATCCGGCGCTGGCCAGCGCGCCGACAAAATGTACCGAAAGTGGAAGTTCCAGTATCCGTGGAACGGGCCGAAACGGACCGGCTGGAAACTTGGTAAAATCTGGCCCTTGGCGATCGGAGAAATCCGTATGGGGCACGACACTGGCATCGATCCAAAAACCAAGCTCCTGAAGTGTACTAAACGTCGCGGGGCCGATACCGTACCGGCCGGCTTTGTAAACTTCAGGGCGCTTACCGAAGGCGAGTTCGATGCGGTCAGTTAGGCGAGCAAGCTTTTCGCGTTCCAGCGCCGGGCCGAGATTGCCGGGAAAGGAGTTGAACTCGTTTACGGCCTCCTCGTGGGGCGGAGTAACCCAGGGGTGCAAATGAGCTCCGATCTCACAGCGTCCATCTTCCGCAATTTTCCGCAGAATCGCAGCCGCGGCCGGAGTATCCGCTACAGGATGATCCACGACATAGGTCGGCACCACACCATGCCGGTCCATGACCTCCTGCGCTAAAGGCTGATAGAAAATGTTTTCCGTGCTGCGAGCCCTCGAGTCGAATGGTGCTCCCCAATCGAACTCTTCCTCCGTATCGATGACGACGATTAGGGTGGGAGGCCAGTCCGAGGGCAGCTGGAGTCTGCGCCAGGAAGAGACGGGCTTGGTTGTCGCGTCAGGCATTCTTCGATTCGCGGATCTGTTGCGCCAGCCCGCCGACACCATCTGCGATTGCTCCGTAGATGCGTTCGAAGCGGGTAATGTCGCATCCATCCGGATCGGCAATGATGCGGTCGACCCGGACTGAAGACAAGAAACTGCCGAGCATGATCACCGGCGCTTTCAAGGACGGGTGCCGCTCTTTGATCCACCTGCGATTGGTCTCATCAAAGATCACGACGATATCCGCCTTTTCGGCGGCCTGATGCGTGAAGTGCCGCGACGAATGGCCACCGAGTTCGACATGCCACGACCTCGCCGCCGTGACAGCAACGGCGGGTGACGGCGCCCCGGCGCGCGGCAAGTTCCCAAACGAACTTACTCGGACGGGTATTGCTTCAGCGATCTCCCGCTCAAGCAAGGCTGCCGCCATTGGACTGCGACAAATGTTGCCCTGACAAACAAATGCAATCTGGGCATCCTGATTTGTTGGCCGCATGGCATCTTGCAGCGCAAGGGCATCCAAGCGGCGTCCGCGAGCAGCATAGCCAGGTAATTTGGATATGAATGGCCGCGCCAAACTACCAATTTTGTCTTGGATCTCCTTCCAAGCCGGAGCGGGATCATCAGATACCAATACGTCGTAGACCTCCTTGCCGACAAGCACGCGCATGTATCCGGCTAAAGTCCTCAACAGAAAGCCGATCAGATTGACCGAGCTGCCTGCTAACTTGGCCCGCGCGAAGTGTTGGCTCGCATCCGGCAGCAAGTTACGTCCGTAAACGCCCGACTTATAGCGAAGCCTCGGAACCTCCACGCCTTGCACCAAAAGCTTATAATACAAAAATGGGAAGTCGATTCCGAGGGCCACCGGCAGGGGCATTGAGCCCCACGGTCGTGCGTTGACTTCGAGGAGAATCCAGGCACCCGTTTCCACGTTCACGCGAAATTCAAACATCGCCAAGCCGGAATAGCTTGTGGCTCGCATGATCTTGGTGACCGCATCTACCAATGATGGCGACGGCTCCTCGCTGACACGGTAGTAGCTCGCCCCTTGGAACTCGTGCACCCGACGATGTTGAAATGCCTGTAACAGGCGGCCACGATGCGCAAGAACAGACACTCCTACGCCCGTACCGGGGAAAAAGGCCTCAAAAAAGTGCGAATGCCCCTGCACTTCCCTAAGCGCTTCGGTGAGTTCAGCTTCATCATGGGCTACAATCACGCGGTTACGCGAATGGAGCCTGTCGATCGTGTACGACGAATTAGATTTGATAGCTAAGGGCAGTCCCGCTTCAATGATCAGAGTTTTCGCTGTATCGCTGGCTTCGATAAGGCGGCCCCCAGCAATGGACACCCCAAGCGAGCGGGCCAGCTCACGTGTTTTGTGTTTATCGAAGAGAATCTCCACACAATGCGTGTCCGGGATCGCCAACTGAGTTCGCCCTTCGAACCTTTCCCTGAATTGATGCAGGGGGAGCAAGGCTCGCTCATCACACGGAATAACGAGCTCGAACCGCTCACGGTCCAGTAGCTCGCCAAAGGCGTCCAGCCATTCGGCGCCGTCTCCGAAATAGTACGGCAGCCAGTGTATTTTCGAGATGTATCGCGAATCCAGCGCCGGTGACTGAACAAATGGTCCAGCATGGACCTCAATGCCAGCACGGCCTAATGAGCGTATGGTTGTCAGAAAGCTTCTCGTGTCATCACCGATGACTAGGACTTTATGCACGTTAACCATTTCTGACCTTCCGGCAGTAACCCCCTCGATCGCGGCGGGAGATTGACGAGTTGCGGTCGCGGATCCATCGCTATGGAACGTATAACTTGGATTGTACACGTTCAAATAGGATTCTAGTATTCTGGGCGACAGCCATCCGTCTCGGATACTTCGGGGATTGTCCCTGGGACTTCTTTAGCGCTACCGATGCATGAGTCCGCCAGAAAGCCGATCCAAAATCAGCTTCAGTATCGAGCCCCTCCCACCGTTGGAAGGTTTGGCAACGTCTTGGACGCGGTTGGACGCGGTTGGCCAGCATTCGTTCTTCTTGACCTGGGATTGGATAGGCACGTGGTTGCGTTCCCTGCCCTCCCCACCGGACACGAGGCTTCTGAGGGTCATCCGTAACGACGAGACTGTCGGTCTTTCGGTTGTAACCTTTTCGCGGCCCCGCAGAGCGGCCTCCGTGAGGCAGCTATGGCTAAACGCGACCGGCGACCCGGCGTATGACTGCATAACCGTGGAACATAACGGCTTCGCGTCGGCAGGTGTTTCATCGACCGATCTTTGGAGTGCCTTCGGAGATTGGTTTGATTTCGGCGCCTCGGCAACCGACGTCTTCATGCTTAGCGGGATTGATGCCCGTGAAGCGATCTTCTCCAGTCAACAGCCTATTGTTGAGCGCCATGAACAGGGCTACCTCGCTCCGCTCGCCCAAATCAGCACGCTTGAAAGCTTCATGCGATCGCTGAGTGGAAATTCCCGGCAGCAGCTTCGGCGGAGCATTAGAGCCTACGAACGAGCCGGGCCGCTATCCATTGAGATCGCGCGCGATTCACATACGGCGCTGGCATTTTTCACACAGATGAAGCTGCTCCATGTTCGTTCGTGGAGCCGCCGACGTCGTCGGCATGCCTTTGACAACCCATTCTTCGAAACCTTTCATCGCTATCTTATTCGCTGCGGCGCGGCGGACGGCTCCGTCGAGATGGTGCGCATATCCGCAGGAGATCAAGTTCTCGGGTACCTGTATAATTTCGTACGCAATGGGACGGTCTCAAACTATCAGACCGGTTTTGATGATTCCGACAAGCTCTTAAGGCCTGGGTATGTTTGTCATGCATTGGCAATTGCTGACTACGGCGCGAGGGGCATGTCCAGATACGACTTTCTCGGAGGTACCAATCGCCTCAAGGAGTCGTTTGGACCGGAGCGGTATGAACTCCGCTGGGGCCACCTGCGAAAAAAGAAGCCTTTTTTCGATCGCGTTTAAAGCTGCCGCGCGGGATGGCCATGCATCGTCTATTCGAAAATGCGTAAGCAAGCATCCGATATCGCGACCCTCCGCCTCAGAAGTCGGGCTGCTAACCGCGAACAAGCCGTCCGGACGACTGCAGGACCAAGCTAAATGACCAGCATAATCACCATCACCGTGGTGATTCCAGCATATAATGCGAGGGCGACTCTTGGTCGCGCGCTCGATTCGGTCCTCGCTCAGACGAGGCCTGCCGATGAAATCATCGTAGTCGATGACGGCAGCACGGACGATAGTGTCAAAATCGCGAGCCGGTACTGCACTCATGGCCTCCGGCTGCTGTCGTTGTCGGAACGCCGCGGCGCCTCTGCGGCCCGCAACGCCGGAATCGTCGCTGCAACCGGGACATGGATCGCCTTTTTGGATGCCGATGACGAATGGCTTCCCTCGAAGCTGGAAAGACAGGTCACGGCGATCGACATGAATCCTGGGACGTCCTTTGTTTTTTGTGCATCCGAAGAACTGACAGCCGATGGGAAGGCCCTTGGTGACACCTTTCGTAATGGCATTGTCACAAGTGGTAACGAAGCGTGGAAGGCCCTTCTCGCCTGCAATTTCATTGCGACCCCTACCGTTATGGCCTCTCGCGCGCTTCTGATGAAGCTAGGTGGCTTCGATGAGACGCTGAAAGTGGCCGAGGACCAGGACATGTGGATCAGATTGGCGTTGGCGGGTCCACCCGTGTATGTCCGCGACAGCCTGGTGCGCGTGCATGTCCAGTCCAAAAGCCTCTCATCCTGGAGCCTTGCCGATCAGTATGTTTACACATTGCCGATGATTAAGGGGCACCTGCAGGCGTTAAGCGATCGGCTATCCCGATCCGAAAGCCGCGCCATCATGGGCGCGAGACTTAGCCAGATCGGGCTCATCACCTGCACCGAGGGTTATCTAATGCGCGGGCTCCAGCTGATCCTGCGTTCGGCACTACTCGGCCATCGTCCGCTAGGCAGCCTCGTGATCATGGCCAAGGCACTGTTGCGAAGGTGCTTGCGCACGGTCAGACAAATCGCTCAAAATCAACGGAGCGCACCTTAGATGGGAGCGACCCCTCGATATTAGAGGGCCGCCGCCGGACGGTTCAATGCGGCTGAACCAGAAGATCGAGCTCCGTTCGATCGCGCGACGTTGCTGCCTGCGCCGCCAGAATCGCGTTCCGTCGTGCAGCGCAGCTTCGCGCCCGGCTCGAGCCGCGGCACCTTGACAAAAATATCAACGGTGGGTTGATCGTGAGCGTGATGAATGTCGGGCACATTCGTCTCTGCTGCCCTGATTTCCCGCAAAAATGCGCGGAGCTTGGGAAGAAAGCAGTGTTTGTCCCCGTGCGCCAAGATTGTGGGTTTCAACCTTTCGCGAAAGTCATTGCGGCAATAACTCCGTCCGCACCCCACGTCTTGGAACGATGACCGTTCCGTCGAAATGTGGTTATATCGGTGCCGGCCCGTCGGCCGCCCGGAGCATGCATGATCGATCCGCTGTACTCCTTGTCCGGTTTTTGCGTCGGGCTTCTCGTCGGAATGACCGGCGTCGGCGGCGGGTCGCTGATGACGCCGTTGCTGATCCTGTTGTTCGGTGTCCATCCGGCGACGGCGGTCGGCACGGATCTTCTCTACGCGGCGGTGACCAAGACCGGCGGCAGCCTGGTGCACGGCTGGGCGCGCTCCATCGACTGGCGAGTGGTGCGGCGGCTGGCGACGGGCAGCATTCCGGCGACAATTCTCACGGTCGCCGTCCTGTCGCATTTCAATCTGAACGGCGAGGCGGCGCGCGGTCTCATCACCTTCGTGCTCAGCGGCGCCCTGTTCGCCACGGCGGCCGTGCTCGTATTTGGCGGCATGGTGACCGGATTTTATCGCTCGCGCGTGCCGCAACTCGACCCCGCGCGGACCGCCGCCTCGACCGCCGCCGTGGGCGCAGTGCTCGGCATTCTGGTGTCGATATCGTCCGTCGGCGCCGGCGCGATCGGCGTCGTCGCGCTGGTGCTGCTCTATCCGCAATTGCCAATGTCGCGCATTGTTGGCTCGGACATCGCCCATGCGGTGCCGTTGACGCTCATCGCCGGATGCGGGCACTGGCTGATGGGCTCGGTCGACTGGCACATCATCGGCTCGCTGCTCGCCGGCTCGCTGCCCGGCATCTTGGTCGGGAGCCTGTGCGCCGTGCGCATTCCCGAGCGCGCCCTCAAGCTGGTGCTCGCCACCGTGCTGTTCGTCATTGCGGGCCGTCTCGCCTACGAACATGCCACCTCGGGTGCGTCGATGTTCACGGCCTTCACCCGCCGCGCCACCCCCTGAGCAAACCGTTGTGCGCCATCAGCAGCCAGCGCGCGCAACGCTGTCGACCATACGAAAGCATTACGGGCGAGAGCTAGCAGGTCTGGTCTTACCGGGCGACCTTGAAAAGGCGCAGGATCTGGCGGAGCGGTGCCGCTGCTTTTCGCGCGAAGAAACGGCCCCATCTGAATTCGCAGGCTGCGCCCAGCGACCCGCATATGCGCGCCGTCCCCGCGTGTCGCTCTCGAGCAGCAGCGCAAGCCCACAAGGCCTTCGTTGCCCGCGCCAGATCAGGACCGGCTATGACCCGCGCGAAGCCCCTTAAACCCTTGCGCCGCAAGGCCTCGCCCGCGTTCAGGTGCGATCCGGGGGGACAAATTGCGCTGCCGTTCACCGACTCGGCTATGCAATGCACCACCGACGAAATGACCAACGAGTGGCAGCGCCAGCAGCGACACAATTCCCCATGCTGCGAGGAAAAAACCGAGCCACTCCGGTATGTGAATTATGCCCACTGCTGCCGTCCGATGCGTTGGATGGTACGCACTGCGAATCTGGCACCAAACAGATTAATATCCGGTAAACGGCACGTGGACTAGACGAAGTGCATCTCCTTCGGCCAGTTTGTACACAACTTTCCTGAGTAGTCGCTGCCCCATGGCCGAAATCGCAGTTCTCTCCTTCGGCGACGATCAGCAGGTCGTCTCTTTGTTCGAGCGCTCTACCAGCGCTGAAGGTTCTTATGGTTGGTTTCAATGCCTGGCAGAATCGACACTCGCGATGGGTGAGGAAGCCATTCTGGCTGTCGCCTTTGACAATGGCACGGCCAAAGCGGCCTTGCCCCTCGTGCGTCGAGGTAGGGCTATCCGGTCACTGACGGCCCCCTACACCACGATCTACGCACCGGCGCTTCCTGATCCGCAATGGGCATACTTTCTCGGGAGGCGCGCAGCAGCTTACGTAAAGGGTTCGCTGCAGCTCGATGCTGTCGATGCTGTCGATCCAGGGCTCCTAGCCTATTTGCAAGGGGTACGATCTTCAGGATTGATCGCAGCGCGGTATCGTCATTTCGACAATTATTTCGAACGGATAGACGATTTTGAGAAATATTGGAGTTCGCGGCCAACCCGACTGAGAATGACGGTGCGCAGAAAAATGAACCAGCTGCCTGAGTCGGCAGAATTTCACTGTTATCGCGACGACCTAGCCGCCGCCGTCGCAGTGTACGAGGATATTTACCGCTCATCGTGGAAAGGGCCAGAGCCACATCCTTCATTCATAGCGAAAATGGTTGATATCCTGGGTCGTGACAGGTTCGTACGGCTCGGCGTGATGACCGTGGCTGGCGAACCTATTGCCGCCCAGATTTGGCTGGTCTGCGAGCGCAAAGCCACGATTTTTAAGCTCGCCCACCGGAGGGATGCCGCCGCATATTCTCCCGGAACACTGCTGACCCATTGGCTCGTTTCGACGCTGATCCGCGAGGAGGGTCTCGAGGAAATCGATTTCGGACGAGGCGAGGACACCTATAAGCGAGATTGGCTGGCCCAGCGACGGCCGCGGTCCGGTCTCGTCGCCGGAAACTGGACAAGCCTGGCTGGTCTGGCTGCGATCGGGAAGGCGGTAATACCAACGCGACTATCGCAAGGATTGTTAGGCAGGACACATGTCGGGGCCGATGGAATCCTAGCCCAAAACGACCCAACAGATGGGCACCAATAGTTGGGTACACAGGCTTTCCAACCACAAAAACGTGGTTAATACCTCTTTAATTTGTTAACCGTTATTTGTAGACGCTTCGCGTACTCAGTGTGTGCGCTTCACGATAGATACCCCCGATCAGCATCGTCTGACGGCGCGGGCGCGCTGCCAGCTCGGTTATTTCGCCCTTTTTGACGGCGACGGAAGGAGCAAGAAAATCAATGTTTCAGTTTGATCTTTCATCGGCGGAACGCCGCAAAGAGCAAAGGCAGGAAGTCATTCAGTTCCTGCGTTCAGCCGATCCTGCTGCTCTTATCCATGCATCAGAACAAGCAGCGCTTGCCGCGTTCGACCGGGCGTACCGAACAGCTCCTGGCTATCGAAAACTCGTAAGCGAGTCCTGGGGCGGCCGTGATGTCACCGTGCAAACTATGGAGTCGTTTAGAAGCAACGTTCCTATCATCGACAAGCATGTGACCTTTGGCCGATTTCCTGTGCGTGAGCTTTGCGCCGGGGGAACGACCAGTGGCGTCCGTTCCGTGTTGACCAGTTCGGGACATTCCGGCGTTTTTTCCTTCGGCGTAAACACCGAAGAAAACCTGCAGAACTCCGCGCATGCCATCGATCTCGGCCTGCAATACATGTTCGACGTGGATTCGCGCAGCACCCTTCTCATCAATGCGTTGCCCATGGGCGTTAAAGTGCACACGAGGGCGACCACTATTGCTGAAACCAGTGTTCGCGACGATATGGTTCTGGCCGTCGTCAAGGCTTTCGCGCCAGATTTCGACCAATTCATTATGGTCGGCGAAGGATCATTCATCAAGAAGATCATCGAGGACGGTGCCGAGCAGGGCATAGATTGGCCAAAGCTGCCCGTGAGCATCATCGTCGGCGAGGAAGGGATCTCCGAGAACTATAGAACCTATATGAGCAAACTGATCGGCATTGATGATCCATCCGAACCGGATTCGAAGATGCTCGGCTCATCGATGGGGGTCGCCGAGCTCGACCTGAATATTTTCCACGAAACACCTGACACAATCCGCATTCGGCGGCTCGCGCACCAAGACGCCAGGTTGAGAGCGCGCCTGTTCGGAGAGGATTGTCGATATTGCCCGATGTTCTTTGTCTATTACCCGCATCGCTGTCTGGTGGAGGAGTTCCAGCGACCGGACGGCGAGCCGGAGCTCGTGCTTTCGATGCTCAGTGAGCAAATGCGGATTCCGCTTATCCGCTACCGGACCGGCGATGTCGGCAGCGTCCTAACGCATAACGAAGTGGTCGCGGCACTCAAGGAGTGCGGATATGCCATCGAGCCAGACCTGAAACTACCTTTCGTGGCGGTCTGGGGTCGCGACTACGCTGTTGAAACAAAGTCCGGACGCTTGACAGTCGGGGCGGTTAAGGAATCCCTTTACGTGGATCCAAAGCTGGCCGCGGCGTGCACCGGGAATTTCTTGCTTTCGACAGAAGGAAATGCTTTGCGTGCCGACATTCAGTTGAAGTCTGGCAAGCAGCCGTCTTCCCATATGATCGACCAAATGGCGTCGGCTCTGCAAGACTATTCGAGGGCATCCGCGGAGTTGAATCTAAGGTCGTATGAGGGCTTTCCGAAAGGCATGATCCTCGATTACGAACGGAAGTTTTCGTACTTGAGATAGGACGCCGAAGGCGTCGTTCCTGGATCTCGTAGAGGCTGGCAATCGCCACAAGAAAAGTTGCGGGGCAACCAATGACGCAGCACTGGAACGCGATCAAGTTCCTTGCAGTCGGTCTAACAGGGTTAGTGTTGTTTCACCCTGAGGAGGGTTGTGCCGCCGGCTTCGATAACGTCGACTTTTCGCTACGCTTCCCTGCCGCACTTACGCGCTTCTCACCCTATGCGGATGTTGCCGGTGTTGGTGGCGCCTCGGCGGCCAGCAAATGGCAATCCTCAGCTAATCCCGCAGCCATGGCCTGGGAGCCGATGCCGACAGGTTCCGTTGTTGCCATTAGTCCGCAGTTCGCGACGATCGGCTTTAGCTCCGGGACCAGGTTGAATGTTTTCACCGAGTCATTATTGGCGGATGCCGCAAACGCGGGTCGCTTCATGGTGAGTTCCGCTCAGGTCCGTAGCAACAATGCGACCGACCGGCCGGGGCTGGATTATGGGTTTGGTCTGGATCTCGGGCAGATCGCCTGGGCGAAGCGATTCTCCGATGAATGGGCTGGGGGGTTCGCTTTTGCCTATGACCGCTCACACACAAATTTTGGCATGGGGCCCGTGGACGTCGCGCACACCGGCGACGAAACCTATTCCGTCAAATTGGGCGTGCATTACCGCCCTGCACCTGACTGGCATCTCGGTGTGGTCCTCGAACAGGCCGTAACGGATTCGACCACCGACTATTTCGATGTTTACGGAACCGGCGTCGGGACCGTCCGCACCCAGGACTCGACCTGGCAAACCACTGTCAGACCCGGGGTCGCGTACGAATACGCCGCGGGTTCGACGATATACGTTGATTACCAGTTCGGACGATTCTCGAACGAAACTGGTACGTTGACGGTGAATCGTGTTTTCGCGGGGATTGAGCAAAAGATCTTCGACTGCGTGTTCTTACGCGGCGGGTCCAACGCGGACGCGCGCGGAAACGTAGGGTGGACGGCCGGCATCGGCATTTACCCAACCTCGAACATCTCCCTCGATTTCGGGTATCAATACAGCAACTTTCCCGAGCTCGAGGCCGAATTTGGCCGGTCCCAGAGCTTTACTTTATCAGCATCCATTTCGTTCTAGATTCATTTTGCTGCGCGATCCGCCGCCCGTCCGGCGACGCCACTACTGTGAAAAATTTTAAGTTATACGGCGCCGTAGGTTGCGCTCTAGACGGAGACGGTAAGCCTTCCGGAGGCGCTGCCGTTTGGACAATCGGCGCCCCCAGTTCCGCGAGGCGAACGGGGGCAAGCGGCCGATTACCCCTAACCCCTGAACCGTCACCTTTGGTTGGCCAAGTGGGGAGCTTCCTGGGGGCGAACCCCGCTTCGCCCCTGAGTGTCAACGAAATGGACAGGCCGCCGGTCTCGGGCGAATCCGGCTAACACACTGAACAATAGGCGATTTCCACGGAAACCTGAACCTCGGCCGCTCTCCGCCTGTCAACACGGCGAACAGAAGCTAAAGGAATGCGAGAAGCGAGCCACCAAAGATTAGCTAAGGCGTTGATTTAACGTATTCATTTTCTCGTGGCACGACGTTTGCTTACTTGATGGTGGCCGCCGCCGCAGGAGCGGGTAGGCGAAGTAATCTGGAGGAATAAAGATGCGAAAACTGCCATGCTATCTCGGAGCATTGACGGGAGTCGCGCTGAGCGCACTGCTCGTTGCTCCGGCGAGTGCCACGCCGACTGATCCCCTCACGAACATGCCAAACGGTCAGTTGACCTTCAACCTGCTCGGAGCCACCACGGAAACAAACACCTATGGAAATTGCGCCGGTGCGGCCGGCTGCGAAAACACCTGGGGCGTGGGAAAGCTGACCGCCACTACCGACAGTGGTAGCAACACCGTTTACGCATCGGGAGTTCTGCCTGCCGGCTCATTTCTGAACTACATTGTTTACGGGATCTCTGATATCGGCTCATCTGGGACTGGCCCCTTCGCGATCGATTCGGCCGGCGCGACGACTGGCGGTCCCTTGGCAGACGGCAAGATCCACATCGACGTCTATTTGGACTCTAGCTCGCCGAATCTTTCGGGAGGCCCTGCGGCTAGGACGGGATACGGTATGTATCCAACCGTCAGCAACGGAAGCTTGTGGCTGTCGCTGGTCCTCAATCCTGGTTGCGATGCAAGCAATCCCGACGCGACACTCTGCCAGAACGCAAGTTCGACCACCATTCCTGCCAGCGGCGATGGTACCTTCTTTGCCTCCGTCACGGGCGGATCGGCAGCCGCTGCCTTCAATAATGATGCTTATAATAACGGCAACTCGGATGTGCTCGGTGGATTCCACCTCTACGATGCCACGACTCCTGGCAGCAACCCTCCGTTCAACGTTGCGGGCGTCTGCACCAATTCTTCTTCGACCCCCGGCAATTGCTTCGGAGAAGTGATCTCTGACCCGATCACGACCACCAAAGTACCCGAGCCGAGCAGCTTGAGCCTGATGGGTGCCGGTCTGGCTCTACTTGGTGCCGCGACTTGGCTCCGCCGGAACAAGTCGGCGAAAGCAGCGGCATGAGCCGTTGACGGTGGCTAACCTTCGTTAGCCACAACTTCTGCCAAGAACAGAAGGCGCCGGTTACGTGCCGGCGCCTTTTCTTTTCCGACGCCGAGAGGCTTCCTCTGTAACCGCTCTTTCTGGGGCCCATTCATTTTGCCCAGCTGAGGCGACTGTCGATCTCCTGCATCGAAGATCAGCGTGTGTCTAAGCTTGAACATAGGCTTTAGCCGGAACCGCGGCCGGTCCATCGGCTGCATGCCGTCAGCGGGCCAGCGCGTTCCTGCGTCGCCACTCGGCCTGGCTCTCTCCGCGCCATCCTGCGCGAAGTGGTGGGGATGAAGGCAATGAAGGCAGGCACGACGCGCCATCCTTCTACCGAGGACCAAAGGTCACCAGGTGCGATTAGGCTGCGCTACATCCACTCGGCATGGTCGACCAATCCATCAACAAGCAGCTCTACCGGCCGCGAGCCATACAAACCGGGGCTGTCGCCTAGGCAAACTTGCAAAAGATCTAGGCCGTGCCGACAAAATAAGCGACAGACGCTACCTCGGGCCATACCCATCGCCGCAGCCCAATGATCCCGATTAGCCGGTCAAGCTACTCGAACGAGTGGTTTCGCCCCTCGCGCCGAAATCTGAGCGTCCTGCTCACCTTGCGCCTCGATTAAAAATTCCCAAGTTTCGGGGAAGTGCATTCGCAAATATAGCTTCCCGTAGTCGATATCGAGCACGTAGGGAAATACGCGGCCATAATAGTCCGCTTCAGGCCCGATTTCCATGAAAGGGAAGCCCGTCTTGCGGAGCAAGCGGGCGAGCGGCGGTTCCATCGCCGCAAACAGAAGCGAAATGTCTTGAGTTTCGACCCATTGATACATCGCTTTGTACAGCGCCACCAAGATGTCTTTGCGAACCGTCAGACTTGCAGCCCCGAGCAGCTTCACAATGGCTGACTGGTTAACCATCAGCCTAGAAATCTCCGCTGCGCGGACACCAGACTTAAACCAGCGCTGGTACTGAGACGAAATCGTACAGTATTCATGTAGCGGGAATTCGCGTTCTCCGGGCACGAGCCGTCCCGTGGCGATCATCCGCTCGGGAGTGACCTCGTCGGCGAAAACACCGAAATGTGCCGACGTTGCATCGTACTCGTCTTGCTCAAGACGATCAGGATAATCCTCGGCACAAAGGAATTGCCTTTCGATGCAGTACGTCTGGTAACGCAAGCGGTGACTGGCGCGCATCAGAGGTCCAGGACCGATGCGCGTAGCTAAGATGCGCCCGAGCGAAACTGTAATTGCCTCCGAGGCTCCCGATTCAAAGAGCCCGGCACGGGGGCCAGCGCCTAATCCGACATAATCAGCAAAATCGACCATCTTCATACCCAAAACTCTCGGACTGTTGATGGACGCATTCAAACCGGTTCCCGTTGAAAACCGCCTAGGAATTTGGTTCGGATTGTTCCTATCATGAAGGTAGTTCCGGTTCGGGTAAAAAGCCGTACCGTATTGGTATCCGAGTAGCATCCCCCGTATCCCTCGCTTTTTCCGGTTTCGCCGTGCCCCCAAGTGCGCGAAGGCGTTCAGTGCAAATCAGTACGGAATTTGGGGCGATAATGGGACGGCTCGTGGATAACTCCGAAACGCTTTTAGCAGCCGGAAGCCGAGCTGGACGTTTGCCGAATCGAGCATTCTGAGCCTCTGCTCTCCCCCCAATCGAGGGCCCACATGCCCTCAGCACTATGAAATACTATAATGGTTAATGAAAGTTAACAATCATTGGGCGCAGTCTATAATGCTCAGGTGATTGTCAATCGTGGCCGCCGGCGTCGGCTGGAATCATCTTCGTATTTAAACGGGATGACAAATGGACGGTTAAGCGCGCCGTTGCCTGACGCTGGAAACTATTGCCCCGCTGAGCGATGATCCTGGCCTGCACCCGGTTTGGATGACACCGACTTAAGCGAACCCGGCCCTACGCTCGAACTCCATAGGGCTTAGGTAACCGATCGTCGAGTGTCGCCGTCTCGCGTTATAGAAGCGCTCGATGTA
>Ga0207933_1001534_pt1 | contig 17154 bp, 13 predicted proteins | sample NGESurdeep092012_4_FD_184488 | JGI IMG/M metagenome (GOLD analysis project Ga0207933, IMG submission 184488) | Arctic peat soil microbial communities from Barrow, Alaska - NGEE Surface sample F53-3 deep-092012 (SPAdes) | ecosystem: Environmental > Terrestrial > Soil > Wetlands > Peat ...
GGAGAGGTGCGAGAGTGGCCGAATCGGATTCACTGCTAATGAATTGACCTGGGTAACTGGGTCCGAGGGTTCAAATCCCTCCCTCTCCGCCAGTGGGCTGGGCCGCCGGGCGGTGGTCGGCACAGCCCGGCACTCCCTGATCTCGACGGGTCCCACCGACCCGTCGCGATCTGATCAGGGTACGTAGGCCCCCAAAAAGGCCAGCAGGGCGTAGCCGAACATGGTCACCGCACACACAACCAGGACGGTGATCTCCACCCTCCGCGAGCGCAACAGGGTGGCCCCTCCCAGCACCAGGGGGAAGGCGCCGAGGGCGTACCGCTCGAACGAATCGAGGTTGGAGCCCGAGGCCGCCACCACCACGATGGCCGTTGAGTAGAGGCCGTAGGAGACGGGCAGCTTCCAGAACACCACGACCACCATCACCGCGCTCACGACCACCCAGGGCAGGTGGAGAGCGGTGCCGACGTGATGGCCACCGAGCAGATTGACGGCGTCGTGATACATCGTGACCAGCGGATCAGTGAGGCCGCCGTGCCGGGTGGGGTCGGTCTGCAGCGTCAGCGGCTTGGTGAAGCTGCCGAACTCGACGCTCGTCCAGCTGAGGTAGGCCAGTAGTCCGGCCACCGGGGCCAGCACGGCGGCCAGGCGCGACCACCGCTGGCCCCACCCGGTGTCGCGGATACCCCGCAGTGCCTCACAGGCCGCCGGCACCACCAGGAAGCAGCCCAGGGGGCGGGCTGTTCCGGCCAGGAAGCCCACCGCCGCGGCGTACAGCCACCGCTGGTGGCGCAGGAGGTAGAAGGAGGAGACGGCCAGCAGGATGAGCAGGGGGTCCGAGTACCCCATGACCATGACGAAGGCCGCCGGCACCAGGTTGATCAGCCAGGCGGCCGAGCGGGCCGTTCCGGTGTCGCCGAGCTCCGACTTGGCCAGCAGGTACAGGACCACCGTGGCGGCCAGGGCGCTGGCGTTGGCCAGCAGGGCCGTGGCCGCGTCGACGGGCAGGAACGAGACGTGGTGGATGGCGCTGGCCGCCGTGGGCAGGAGGGGGAAGAAGCGCAGTCCCTGCGATCCCACGGCGTGGTAGCCGTGGGCGGCCAGGTCCGAGTACCAGCCGGCATCCCAACTCCACAGCCCGGCATGGGCGTCGGCCACAGCCTTGGCATTGTGGATGTCGAGGTGGGAGACCTCGAACTTGGCCAGAGCCAGCGCGGCCAGGACCACCGCCCGACCGGTGAGCCAGGGCAGCCACGAGGCCGAGGCCGCCTCGCGCAGCCCACTCCAGTCGCGCCGGCCGGTGCGAGCTGTGGCCGGGTCGGTGTCCAAGGTGGGTTGCGGCCTTCGCGATCCGAGGGGGAGCACGGGCTGCCCCTCCCCCCGGATGTGGGCTGGGCCACATTACCAAGCACGGGCCCGCCGCCCCCGGCTCCGGGAGATCGGACGGAGGCACCGATCGGAACGCCCCCTGCGGACCCCGGGGGCGCCGGGACCCGGGGCACCGGTAGATTGTCCGGGTGGCCGAGCGGTACTGGATCGAGACGTTGGGCTGCCCCAAGAACCAGGTGGACTCCGACAAGCTGGTCGGGACCCTGGTGGCGGACGGCTTCGAGGCGGCCGGAGCCCCGGAGCAGGCCGACCTGGTGGTGGTCAACACCTGCGCCTTCATCGAGGCCGCCCGCCAGGAGTCGGTTGACACCGTGCTGGCCCTCTCCGAGGGCCGCCGTGACGGAGCCCGGCTGGTGGTCACCGGCTGCATGGCCGAGCGCTACGGCGACGAGCTGGCCGAGGCCCTGCCCGAGGTCGACCTGGTGGCCCCGTTCGGGGTGTCACTGACCGGTCCTTTGCCGTCCGCCGCCACAGCTACCGGCCCGGTGCCCACCCCGGTGCTCCTCGGGACCAAGCCCGCCCCTTCGGACTCTCCGGCCCTCCCATCGTTCGACCTGTTGAATCTGCCCCGTCCCCGCTCGGCGGCGCCGTGGTCGTACATCAAGGTGGCCGAGGGGTGCGACCGCAACTGCGGCTTCTGTGCCATCCCTTCGTTCCGGGGCAAGCAGCGCTCCCGCTCCACCCAGTCCATCCTGGACGAGGTGGATCAGCTCGGCGGACCCGACGGCCTGTTGCGCGAGGTGGTGCTGGTGGCCCAGGACCTCTCGTCATTCGCCCTCGACCGGTCGACCGGTCGGACCGTGCCCCGTCTGGACGGACCGGCGGTGGGTGGGCAACGCCCCATCGTGAAGCTGGTGGACGCCGTAGCCCGACGGGTCGGGTGGGTCCGCCTGCTCTATCTCTACCCGTCCACACTGGACGACTCACTGGTCGAGGCCATCCTGGCCACCGGGGTTCCCTACTTCGACCTCTCGCTGCAGCACGTGTCGCGTCCGCTACTCAAGCGGATGCGCCGGTGGGGCGAGGGGGAGCGCTTCCTCGACCGGATCGCCTCCATCCGCGCCGCCGAGCCCACGGCCGCCTTCCGCTCCTCGTTCATCATCGGCTACCCGGGGGAGACCGAAGCCGATCATGACCGGCTGCTCGAGTGGATCGAGGCCGCCCAGCTGGACTGGGTCGGATTCTTCCCGTTCAGCCGGGAGACGGGCACCTTCGCCGCCGACCTTCCCGGGCAGATCGACGCGGATCTGGTGACCGAACGCCTGCGCGAGTGCACGGAGCTGCAGGACTCCATCACCGCCGGGCGGCGCGACGAACTGCTGGGTGCCACCGTCGAGGTGCTGGTGGACGCTCCGGGCGAGGGACGGACCTATCGTGAGGCCCCCGAGATCGACGGCATCGTCTCGATTCCCGCAGACCTGCCCGTCGGGTCCTTCGTCGAGGTGGTGGTGACCGGGGCCGACGGCCCCGACCTGATGGCCGAGCCGACACCGGGGGCCGGAACCCCCGGCCCGTTCCCCACGCTTCGACCCCTGGTCGCCCCGGCGGGCCTGGTCCGATGAGCGACGGGGCCATGCGCCCGCCGGGCTCGGTGCCGGCACCCACCACCTTCGGGCCCTCCGCCCTCCTCACCCCGGCCAATGGGATCACCGTGGTCCGGCTGCTGGCCACCCCGGTGCTCATCGTCCTCATCATGCTGTGGGGGGCCAGCTGGTTCACCTTCGTGTTCGGCGGCCTGCTGGCCTTCTCCGACGGCATCGACGGCTGGCTGGCCCGCAAGCAGGGGACCACCCGGTCGGGAGCGTTCCTCGATCCCCTGGCCGACAAGGTGGCCGTGCTGGGTGCCCTCTTCGCCCTAGTGGCCAAGGGCATCGTGTGGTGGCTGCCGGTGGCCATCATCGCCGTGCGGGAGATCGCCATGTCCGTGTATCGCTCGGTGGTGGGCCGGCACGGTGTCTCCATCCCCGCCCGCAACTCGGCCAAGCTCAAGACCCTCCTGCAGGACATCGCCATCGGCATGTGCCTGGCCCCGCCGCTGGCCGGGCACTCGTCGATCCTGGCCGCCGGCATCTGGGTGGCCACGGCCCTGACCGTGTTCACCGGGGCCCAGTACCTCATCGACGGACGACAGGCGGCCCGGACCCGGGCCGCGGCGGCGGGGACCGCCCCGGCCACCGGAGCAGTGGACGGCACGAGTTCGGCGGCCTGAGCAGCATGCGCATCGAGATCGTGGCCGTCGGGACCGAGCTGCTCCTCGGGCAGATCGCCGACACCAACTCCAAGTGGATGGGGGAGCACCTGGCCGCCATCGGGGTGGCCTCCCACTTCCACCAGGCGGTGGGCGACAACCACGAGCGCATCGTCCTCGCCTTCCGCACGGCGTTGGCCCGCAGCGACGGGGTCATCGTCTGCGGTGGCCTGGGCCCCACTCACGACGACATCACCCGGGACGCCCTCGCCGAGGTGATGAACGTCTCCCTCGAGCGGGACGAGGAGGTGGTGGAGAAGATCCGGGCGATGTTCGGCGCACGGGGACGGCAGATGCCCGACTCCAACCTGCGCCAGGCCGACGTGCCCCTCGGTGCCACCGTCATCCCGCAGACCTTGGGGACCGCCCCCGGACTGATCTGCCCGGTAGGCCACAAGGTGGTCTACGCCGTTCCCGGCGTGCCCTACGAGATGTCCGACATGTTCGAGCGGGCCATCGCCCCCGACCTGGTCCGACGGATGGCCGACCGGGGCGAGACCACCGGCGTCATCAGGAGCCGGGTCATCCGCACCTGGGGCATGAGCGAGTCGGGGCTGGCCGAGACCCTGGCCGAACACATCGCCGGCCTCGACGCCGCCCCCACCGGCAAGGGTGACGGGAGCGCAGTCCCGGCTCCGGCCACCATCGCCTTCCTGGCCAGCGGGATCGAGGGGATCAAGGTGCGGGTCACCGTCCGGGCCGACGACGATGCCACCGCGGCGGCCCGCCTCGATGCCGAGGAGCGGGCGATCCGCACCATCCTGCACGCCGCCGCCGGTGATGTGGTGTTCGGCATCGACGACGAGGCCATCGAGGACGCCGTGGCCCGGGCCCTGGCCACCGACGGGCTGACCCTGGGGCTGGCCGAGTCGCTCACCGGAGGCCTGGCCGCCTCGAGGCTGGTCAACGTGCCCGGGGCCAGCCGCTGGTTCCGCGGTTCGGTGGTGTCCTATGCCTCCGAGGTGAAGTTCGCCGTCCTCGGCGTGCCCGAGGGCCCTGTGGTGTCCGAGGCCGCGGCCCGGGCCATGGCCGACGGGGCCAGAACCGTGCTCGGTGCCGACGTGGGACTGTCCATCACCGGGGTGGCCGGTCCCGACTCCCAGGACGACCAGCCGCCCGGGACCGTCTTCGTGGGTCTGGCCCGCACGGGTCACGCCAGCGAGGCGTTCTCCTTCACCGTGCCCGGTGATCGGGACCGGGTCCGCCAGTACGCCACCATCGCCGCGCTCGACCTGTTGCGACGGACTCTCGGGAGCTAGGGGAGCGAGGGCGGCGCCCGTCCCGGCGCCGGCTACTTGGTGGTGGTCCTGGTCGTGGAGCCGCCCGGTGCCGGTGCCGGTGCCGCGCCGGTCGGCGTGACCGGGATGCCCACCGGGGCCAACTCCACCCAGCTGTTGCCGGGCTGCAGGGTGATCGGGATGCCGGTGGTCGTGGCCAATGTGGCCGGCTGGCCGAGCGCCGGGCGGGTCCACGTCCCGGTGATGGCCACACCGTTGCGCATGACCACCACGGGACCGGATCCGGTGGCGGTGACGTCGACCTCGTGGCCGCCCTCGCTGTTCTCGACCCAGGGTCCGGTGGCCGTGGGCACCGTCATGACGACCACGTCGGTGGCCGCGGTCTGCGCGCCGTCCAGCAGCTTGTCCGGTCGGCCGGAGTAGAAGCGCAGGTAGGTGCCGGTGGCGGCGTTCCACTGCCAGGTCACGTCGGACGTCGACGAGAAGGGGATGTGGACGCTGGCCCCGGACCCGCCCACCGATCCCGTGGGCAGTGTGGTGGCGTACTGGAAGATCGGGGCCGGCGGGGTGGTGTCGGTGGGATCGAGGGCCCACAGCGTGGTGGTGTTCACGAAGGTGGAGTAGGGGGCCACCCGGCCCGGCTGCTGGATGATGGCCGACCCGTTGCCGCCGGAGTAGAGGTTCTTGTCGATCAGCGGTGAGGCCTGCATCAGGGCGATGACCGGGTCGATGCCCCCGGCGTGCACGAACAACGGATTGGAGAACTGGGAGAGGATGCCGGCATCGGGCTGCCGAGCCGAGCGGACGTCGCCGACCAGTGGTGCGTTCTGGCACTGGAACACGGCCACCAGACGGGTGATGGCCCCCTCGACGGGCTCCTCGAAGACGACGTCGGCCTGGTTGAGGCCGGAGGAAGGACGGTCATCGGGATAGTTGCCGATCTTGATCCCGAGGGCCGGTCGGGCCGGGACCGAGCCCCCGGGGGCCGGGGCCCCGGTCAGCGGGCAGGCGGGCGCGGGTGCGGCGGTCGTGGTGGTGACCACCAACTTGGCTGCATCGTCCTTCTTCCCCCCCGTGGCCGCCACGGCGACGACCACGCCGACGACCACCACGGCCAGACCCCCGAGTACGTACCACCAGGTGCGGGAGGCTCCCCCGCCCTTGGACTGCCGGCGCAACTCCTGCCTCGAGAGGACGGGAGGTCCGGTGCCGGACACCCCGTCGGGGGCGCCGCCGGGGCCGGATCCGGAGGGGGACTGATCGTCAGGCATTGATGGGGAAGGCTACCGCCCACCGGTCCGGTGGAGGTCGATGGAGGCCGCCCCACCGGCCCCCCCGGTGCCGGTCCGGCGGACGCTCCCGATTCCCCGGTCCCCCCTTGACGTCGGTGGCCCCGGGGATCCATCATCGAACATGCGTTCGGGTCTAGAGTGAACTCGTCGCACCGCAGCAGTCCGTCGTGATCGGCCCCGGACCTTGTTCCGGACCCACCAGAGGACGTGTCACACCCTCTCCGTAGGGTCAGCACCGTCAAACGAGCACCGTATCGAGGAGAGAAGAAGACATGGAACGTGACAAGGCGCTGGACATGGCCCTGGGCCAGATCGAGAAGCAGTTCGGCAAGGGGTCGATCATGCGCATGGGGGAGAACCTGCACATGAATATCGAGGCCATCCCGACCGGGGCCCTGGCCCTCGACCTGGCCCTCGGTATCGGAGGCCTGCCCCGGGGCCGGATCGTCGAGATCTTCGGTCCCGAGTCCTCGGGGAAGTCCACCCTGGCCATGCACGTGGTGGCCGAGGCCCAGCGCAACGGGGGCATCTGCGCCTACGTGGACGCTGAGCACGCCATGGACCCGGTCTACGCCAAGGCCATCGGTGTCAACATCGACGACCTGCTGATCTCCCAGCCCGACACGGGTGAACAGGCCCTCGAGATCGCCGACATGCTGATCCGGTCGGGAGCGCTCGACGTGCTCGTCATCGACTCGGTGGCCGCACTGACCCCCCGGGCGGAGATCGAGGGGGAGATGGGCGACACCCACGTCGGCCTGCAGGCCCGGCTGATGTCCCAGGCCCTCCGCAAGCTGACCGGCACCCTGTCGAAGTCACGGACCATCGCCATCTTCATCAACCAGCTGCGGGAGAAGATCGGGGTCATGTACGGATCCCCCGAGGTCACCCCCGGCGGCCGGGCCCTCAAGTTCTACTCCTCGGTCCGCCTGGACATCCGGCGCATCGAGACCATCAAGGACGGTGCCGACCAGGTGGGCAACCGGACCCGGGTCAAGGTGGTCAAGAACAAGTGCTCGCCCCCGTTCAAGCAGGCGGAGTTCGACATCACCTTCGGCCGGGGTATCAGTCGTGAGGGTTCGCTGCTCGACGTCGGCGTGGAGCTCGGCTTCATCAAGAAGTCAGGAGCCTGGTTCACCTACGAAGGGGAACAGCTGGGCCAGGGTCGGGAGAACGTCAAGACCTTCCTGATCGAGAACCCCCAGCTCATGGCCGAGGTCGACGAGCGGATCCGGGAGCATCTGGCCAACCTCAACGCCGTCGAGGCCGAAGAGGCGTCAGCCGCTCTGCCCGACGACGCCCACGACCTGTCCCTCGACGATCAGCCCATCACCCTCAGCGAGTAACGGGGACCGGGGACCCGCTCCCGATCGTCCTACAGCCCCAGAGGTTTCGTGACGAGAAGGAGGGGGTACCTTCTCCCCACTTCGCCGGCCCGGGACGCAACCTTGCGTCCCGGGCTGCTGCGTTCGGGGGCCGGCACCGATGGTGGTCCCGGTGACGACCCGGTGATCGGCCCGCCTCCGCTCCACCGGGGATCAGGCGGTGTCCACGGTGTTGGGTGCCGCACTGGACGGAGATCCGGGGGCGTACGCCGTCGCCCACGTACCTTGCGAGGGACGGGTGATGCTGGCCGGGCCGGCCCCGATCACCGAGTACACGTTCTCCATCATCCGGAGCAGCGGCGCGGTGACCCCCGGTGTGGCCGCCGGGACCACGTTGGGCGGGACCAGGGTGCTGTTGGACAGGGCGCTGACCCAGTTGGAGTTCCCGGTGGCGAAGACCCCACCACCGCCGGCCGGGACCGTGTACCAGGTGACGTCGGAGTAGTTGTTTCCCCGGTTGGGTACGACGGAGTGGGCGATGACATCGAGGTTGGCCGGTCCCGCGGCATGGGGGACGTACCGGTCGAACTCACCCAGGACCACCCCGGGCAGGCGGTTGCCGGCCGGAAGCCCGACGCCGTCCAGGACCCAGGAGGTGGGATCGGTCACCACCAGATCGGCTCGGGCGTCGATGTCCTGGTAGGTGCTGCCGATCAGGCCGGCCTCCGGACGGGACACCGGGGCCTGGGGCCAGTTGACCGTGACCAGCGAATCGTTCTGGCCGGTCAGCGGGTCTTCGGCCGCCGCCTTGTAGCAGACCTGGTGCCGGTCGGGCCCCAGGGGAGAGGGCTCGAACCGCACCTGGCGGTAGCAGGCGTTGGCCCCGAGGAAGGCCAGATTGACCCCGGAGGCCAGCGCCGCCGTCGCCCCGTCCCGCATCTCGGCCGACCAGTACTCGTCGTGGCCCAGGCTGATGAGGGCCCGGTGGGACTCGAGGAGCTGGGGCCGGGCGTGGAGGTCGACGTCGGTCCAGTAGGTCACGTCGAGGCCCAGCTGCTCGGCGTGGTAGAGCACCGGGAACTCGTTGCCGATGAAGTCGGCCGCCCCGCTGGCCCAGTCGTGGTCGTAGGGCCGGTCGAACGAGACGACCCGGGCCCGGTCCTCGTAGTTGCCCCCTGACGGGTTGTGGGTGAAGGACAGGGCCTGGCCGCGGTTGCCGTAGTAGAGGCTGTACCCGCCCCATCGGTTGTACGCCTGCCACGTGGTGACACTGTGCTGGATGACGAAGGCCGCCCGCGACGTGTCGTCCCGCACGCAGAGGGGGATGAACTGCTGTTCGCCGGTGGCCCCAACCAGCTTCAACAGGTAGGCCCCAGGGACCCAGTCCTGGTCGATGGCCACAGAGAGGGACGGAGCCCACTGGCACTCGATGGTGTTGACGAACACGCTGAGGGACGGCGGGGGCTGCCTCACGCCTGCCACCTCGGCCGACTGCCACACCAGTCGGCCCCCGATGCCGCCGTAGTACCCCATGCGGTAGGCCTCCACGTGGAACGAGGAGGCCCGGGTGCTGACGTGGAGGGAGACGGTGTCGCCGACAATGGCACTCACCTGGCTGGCGTACCCCTCGATGTCCCCGGCACCCTGGGCCGTGGTCACCCACCAGAGATGACCGGGTTTGGCGTTCTCGGCCCGGATGGCCTCCGAGGTGGGCAGCAGCACGCCGTCGGCGGACCGGGTCGACGCGTCGGCGACCCGGGCCGGCACGATGGCCTCGGCCGGCATCGGCGTAGTCCCGGAGGTCCGACCGGCCGAGCGGACGCCGGCCGGTCGGGTGGTGCCGGCGGCGGCAGGAGCGCCGGGGGAGGACGACTCGGCGATGGCCAGTGCCGCCGCCGCGCTCACCGCACCCCCGGCGGCCGCCAGTCCGACGAAGGTGCGACGGGACAGTCGGGGCGACGACCCCGTCGGGGTGGGCGAGTGGGCGTGGGACCTCCTGCCCCCGCCGGCCTTGCCGGCCCTGCCGACCGAAACCGCCTGCTCGGCCGGGTCCACCGGCGACTCCGACGGCTGCCCGTCGCTCGGACTGGTCACCGGCCTCAGGAGGGAGTCGGGCGCCGGAGTGCGGACGGAGCGGCGGATGGACCCCTGCCCTGGCCTTGGATGATCACCCACTCACCATAGTGATCCACGGCCCCGAATCGGGGTTGCCCGGGGGTGGCGCCCTGGCGCCGGGACGGGGCCACGCTTACGCTCGGGCGGGCCGATCGGTGGCGCCCGGGTCCCGTCGGGTCCCGCCCCCGACCTCCGGCCGACGAGCGAAAGTGAGCCAGGTCATGCAGTTCGGAATCATCCCCCCGGTCCGACTGGGCGTCACGGCCGACCCGGCCTGGATGACCTCGTTCGCCCGGCACGCCGAGGCGTGCGGCTTCGAGTCGGTGGTGCTGGTGGAGCACGCCGTGGTCATCTCGGACTATGAGAGCACCTACCCCTACGCGTCGTCCGGCAAGATGCCGCTCCCCGACGACTGCCGGATCCCCGACCCGCTCGACCTCATGGCCTACTTGGCCGCCGTCACCGAGCGGATCACCCTGGCCACCGGGGTGTTGGTGGTGCCCAACCACTCGGCCGTGGTGCTGGCCAAGCGGATCGCCACCGTCGACGTGCTGTCGGGAGGCCGGGTCCGGATGTGCATGGGGGTGGGGTGGATGGACGAGGAGCTCCGGGCCACCGGGGCCGATCCCCGCAGCCGGGGCCGGCGCACCGACGAGACCCTGGCTGCCCTGCGTGTCCTGTGGGCCGACTCCGGTACGGCCGGGGCCGACTTCGACGGCGAGTTCGTCTCGTTCCGTCACGCCCACTCGTTCCCCAAGCCGGTGCGCCCTGGCGGCGTGCCCCTCCACATCGGGGGGCACAGTGAGGCGGCGGCCCGTCGGGCCGGTCGCCTGGGGGACGGCTTCCAGCCCCTGGGCCTGGCCCCGGAGGTGCTCGCCACCCGGCTGGCCCAGGTGCGGGAGGCGGCCGAGGCGGCCGGTCGGGACGCCGGGGCCATCGAGCTCTCGCTCTCGGGCTACCTGCCCACCACCACCGAGGAGGAGGTGGCCGCGGCCGAGGCGGCCGGGGCCGTCCGCCTGGTGGCCTCCACGTCGATGACCGGCGACCTGGCCCGGATCCACGATGAGATGTCGGCGTTCGCCGAGCGGTTCGGGCTCGGATAGCGCCGATGGAGACCGAGAGCGAGGCTGCCGGGGGCCGGGCGGCCGACGAGCGCGCCTTATTGGCCCTCTCGGTGGACTACGCCGCCGCGGCCGACGCCCGGGACGGGGAGGGATTCGCCGCCCTCTTCACCGAGGACGGGGCGCTGGTGGTTCCCCGACCCCCCTCCGAGCTCCGACCGGTGATCGTCCGGTCCGGCCACGACGCCCTGGTCGAGGTGGCCGAGTTCCTCGGTCGCTACTACCGGACGTTCCACCTGGTCTCATCGCCACGATTCGAGCTGGACGGGAACGAGGCCACCGGCGAGATCCCCTGCGTGGCTCACCACGTCTCCGCCCCGGCCGACTCGGGGTCCGACAGTCCGGCCGGAACCGACACCGTGTGGTTCATCCGCTACCACGACCGCTACCGGCGCACCGGGTCGGGCTGGAGGATCGTCCGGCGGGAGCTCCACCTCCGGTGGGTCGAGGAGCACCCGGTGGCCCTGCTCGGCCCGCCACCCAATCTACCGGGTTGATCTGACGCCGACACGCCACCCCGGGGGCTCACGGGGCGGGTACCGGCTGCGGCGGCGGTGGCCCCACGTAGCGGGCCGCCGGCCGGATCAGACGGTTGTCGGCGGCCTGCTCCATGACGTGGGTGGCCCACCCGACGGTGCGGCTGCAGGCGAAGGTCGGGGTGAACATGTCCCGGGGGATGCCGCAGGTGTGCATGACCACTCCGGCGAAGAACTCCACGTTGGTGTAGAGCTGCCGGCCCGGCTTCAGCTCAGCCAGGACCTCCACGGCGGTCCGTTCCACCTGTTCGGCGAAGTCCACCAGATCACCCCCGAGAGACCCGGCCACCCCGCGCAGGAAGACCGACCGGGGATCGTCGGTCTTGTAGACCCGGTGGCCGAAGCCCATGATGCGGTCGCCCCGGATCACGGCCCGGCGGATCCAGGCGTCGGCCCGGTCGGGGGTGCCGATATCGTCCAACATGTCGAGGGCACGACTCGGGGCCCCTCCGTGGAGCGGGCCCGACAGGGCGCCCACCGCACCGACTACCGCCGCGGCCAGGTCGGCCCCGGTCGAAGCGATGACCCGGGCGGTGAAGGTGGAGGCGTTGAACCCGTGGTCGATGGTGAGGATGAGGTACTGCTCGACGGCCCGGACGTGGGCCGGTGGCGCCTCTCGCCCCGACAGCATCCACAGGTAGTTGGCCGCATGCGACAGGTCCGATCGGGGCGGCACCGGGTCGAGGCCGTGACGCAGGCGGTGGACGGCGGTGAGGATGGTGGGCACCACGGCGCCGAGTCGGAGGGCCTGGGCCCGCCGCTGATCGTGGTCGGTGTCGAGCCCGGGGGGCCAACCCAGCTCCGCCCCGAGCAGGGAGACGGCGGTGCGGAGGGCGTCGAGGGGTGAGCCGCCCGTCGCCACGGTGGGCAACAGCCCGGCCAGGCCCGGGGGGAGGTCCCGCAGGGTGGCCGCCCGGGCGGCGAAGCTCGCCGAGCCCTCCCGGTCGGGGAGGGACCCGTCGAAGAGGAGGTGCCACACGTCCTCGAACGACCGGGAGGAGGCCAACTCCGTGGCCGAGTACTGGCGGTAGTGGTAGAAGCCCTGCTGGCCACGGACGTCGCCCACCGAGGTCTCGGCCACCACCACCCCCTCGAGGCCACGGGGGACGTCGGCCCCGGCTTCGTCGGCCGGGCGGATCTGGGCCACGGTGAGCAGGTCCCGCAGGGACACCACGCCCACCAGGTCACCGTGGTCGACCACTGGGAGGTGCCGGTAGTGGTGGTGGGTGAGACCGGACCAGGCCGCATCCACCTGGTCGTCGACCCTGACCACATCGGGGTCGATGGTCATCCACCGGCGGACCGACTCGGTGTGGGGGTCGATCTCGCTGGCCGCCGCCCGGAGCAGGTCGCGCTCGGTCAGGATCCCGACCACCGCATCCCGCTCGGTGACGACCACGGCGCCGATCTGCCGGCGGTCCATCAGGGTGGTGGCCTCCGACAGCGAAGCATCGGCCGGGCAGGTGACCGGGGGTGACGACATCAGTTCCGCTACGGCGGTGGGCATGGGTTCGCTCCTTGTGGTCGGCGCGACCGGGTGCCGCGCCTGTCTGTTGACTGTCTGGATTCAGTGTGCCCGTCCCGAGCCGGCGGTGTAAATATTGATCAAGTCAATGTAAGGATGCCCGCCGATGCCTTCCGATGCCTTCCGGCCGGGCCGCACCCAGGCCGGGCCCGAGTGCTCCACGGCCATTGGTTACGTTGGGGCCGTCTCTGCCGGCCCGTGTCCGGCTGTCGTCGGAAGGACCCCGAGGGAGAGGACCTGCACCATGGCCATCGGACTCCGCCGTCCCTGGGACGCCGTCGACTTCGACGAGTTGGCCCGCCTGTTCCCCCCTCCGCCCGACTACTTCGAGCAGGCCTGGTTCGCCCCACCCGAGGAGATCGACCGGGTCAAACTCAGCCGGGCCCGCCACCGGGCCGACCGGGCCCGGACGATCCCCTTCCTCCGGCGCCTCTGGGACCGTCACGGCTTCGAACCCGGTGACCTCCGTACCGTCGGTGATCTGGACCGCATCCCCACCTACACCGTCGACGACATCCGCCGCAGCGTGGAGGAGCACCCGCCGTACGGGGACTACCAGGGGGTGTCGGTCGGCGACGCCCTCCGTGAGCCCCTGCGCATCCACATGTCGGGTGGCACCACCGGTGAACCCCGACCGACCCTGTACACCCAGTGGGACCGTGGAGTCTCGGGTGTCCTGAACGCCAGGGCCATCTACCTTCAGGGCGTCCGGCCCGGTGACGTGGTCATCAACAGCTGGGCCTACGGGCTGCACAACGGGGCCTTCAGCTTCGACGAGACGTTGCAGCGCTGGCTCAGCTGCCTGGTCATCACGGCCGGCACGGCCGCCGTCACCAGTACGGCCAAGCAGGTGGAGCTGGCCCGGCAGTTCCAGGCGGCGGCCATCCTGACCACCGGCGACTACCTGCTCCGCATCGCCGAGGAGGCCCAGGCCATGGGGCTCGATGTCCGGCGTGACCTGTCCATCCGGGCCCTGGCCACCAACGTCGGTCAGGAGGAGCGCCTGGAGGAGCTGTTCGGGCTCACCGCGCTGGCCACCTACGGATTCCACGAGGTGGGCACCGTGGCCGTGGAGTGCCCGGCGAAACAGGGCCTCCACATCTTCGAGGACGCGTTCCACGTGCGGGTGGTCGACGTGGAGACCGGCGAGGCTCTCCCCGACGGCGAGACCGGAGCGCTGGTGGTCACCGAGGTCTACAAGACCGGCAGCGCCCAGTTCGGCTACAACATCATGGACCTCTCCTTCCTCCATCCCCGGGAGCAGTGCGAGTGCGGCAGCTGGCTCCGGCGGATGGGCCGGTTCGCCGGCCGGGGCGACACCATGGTCAAGGTGCGGGGCGTCAATGTCTGGCCGGAGGGGATCGGCGCCATCGCCACCTCCGTGGACGGCACGGTCCCCGACTACGTGGTGCGGGCCGTCACCGTCGACGGCCGGGACGAGCTCATCGTGGCCGTGGCCAGTGACGCCCCCTCGGAGCGGTACGCCACCATCGCCACAGCCGTGGCCGTCCGACTGCGCGATCGGCTCGGGGTACGGATCGGGGTGGAGATCGTGGCCCCGGGATCGCTGGACGGGATCACCGGCCAGGAGCGGGCCAAGGCCAGGCGGTTCGTGGATGAGCGCACCCCGTGACGGCCCCCACCGTTCCCTTGCAGTTCTCCTGCTCGCTGCCCGTCCTGCGGGACCGGTCCCGTCCCGACCCTTACCGGGCCATGACCGACCTGGCCCGGGTGGCCGAGGAGTCGGGCTTCACCACGGTGACCGTCGGCCATCACCACTTCATGGCCGAGAACCTGAGCGATCCGCTGACCGTCCTGGCCGCGGTGGCGGCCCGCACCGAGCGGGTGCGGGTGGGGACGGGCATCTTCCAGCTACCCGTGCACGATCCCCTGCGGGTGGCCGAACAGGTGGCCACCGTCGACGAGCTCTCCGGCGGCCGTGTGTCCCTCGGGGTGGGACTCGGCTGGTGGCCCACCGAGTACGAGGCCCACGGCTCGGTGTTCGCCGAGCGCGGCGCCCGCATGGACGAGGCCCTCGAGGTCCTGCGACTGGTGTGGTCGGGTGAGCCCACCGCGTTCGACGGCCGCTTCTACCGGTTCCCCGAGGTCACGGTCCAGCCCCGCCCCGTCCAGCGCCCCCATCCGCCGCTGTGGGTGGCCGGCGTGGCCGACCCCGCCGTGCGCCGCGCCGCCCGTCGTGGGGATGCCTGGATCGCCGGCCCGGTCCAATCCCTGGCCGCCGTGCAGTCGTGCCTCGGGGTCTACCGGGCCGAGTGTGCGGTGCAGGGTCGCCCCCCCGAGTGGATCCTGCGGCGCTACGCCTGGGTGGGGACCGACGGGGAGCACGTGCGCCGCCAGATCCTGCCCCGGTACGTGGAGGGGCTGATGGCCCACTGGCGGGAGTCGGTGGAGGAGCCGGCCGAGCGGGCCCTGTTCGACCGCATCGACGCCGGCGAGCCGGTGGGGCCCGAGGAGATCGCCGCCGACCGGCTGCTGTGGGGATCGCCGGACCAGGTGGTGGCCCAGGTCGAACGGTACCGGCAGGAGACCGGCTGCACCCACCTCCACGCCGCCTTCGGGGCGGGCCTGCCGGCCGACACCGGTGGCCCGTCGGGCCTCGGCGACGTCGGGGAGATCGCCGCCATGATGCAGCTGTTCGGGAGCGAGGTCATCCCGGCCTTCCGGTGACCGCGGTCCCGGACGGCCCGGCCAGGCAACGTTGATCAACCCATCGTGGTGGGCCGCCGTAGTCTGGACCCGGTGGACCGGATGCTGGAGAGCGACGAGGCGGCGCGGCGGCTCGGGATCAAGGTGACCACGCTCTACGCCTATGTGAGCCGGGGGCTGCTGGTCTCGCACCCCTCACCGGCGGGGCGAAAGCGCCTGTTCGCCCTCGACGACGTGGAGCGCCTGGCCCGCCGCTCCCGCCAGGGCAAGACAGTGGAGACCCGCATGGCCACCGTTACCACTGGCGTCACGCAGCTGACCGACGAAGGACCGTTCTACCGGGGCCGGCGGGCCACCGACCTGGCTGTCACCACGGCCTACGAGGACGTGGCCGACTGGCTGTGGCACGGGCCGACCGGGTCCGGGGACATCGGGGAGCCCGGGGCCTCCGGGCCGTGGACGGCCTTCGAGCTCGCGCCGCCGCCGGAGATGGCCGCCCTCGACCGGATGCGGTGGGTGGTGGTGATGGCCGGGGCCGGCGATCGACTGCGGTCCGACCTCCGTCCCGAGGTGGTCACCCACACCGCCGCCCGGGTGGCCGCGTCGATGGGGGAGGCGCTGGCCTGGCCCACCCCGGACGCTCCGTCCCGGCCCGAGGTGCCCCTGGTGCTGGCCGACGGGCGGGAACGACCCGGCTCCATGGCCGCGCGGCTGGCGGCCCGCTTGAGTCCCGACCCCGGCCCGGCGCTGGTCCGGGCGGTGAACGCCGCACTGGTGCTGATGGCCGACCATGAGCTGGCCACCTCGACCCTGGCCGTGCGGGTGGCCGCCTCGACCCGGGCCGATCCCTACGACGCCGTGCTGGCCGGGCTGGCCACCCTGGCCGGACCGCTGCACGGCGGCGCCAGCCAGCAGGCCTACTCGTTGCTGCTGGAGGCCAAGCACCACGGGGCCGAGCGGGCCCTCGACGACACCCTGCGGTGGCAGGGGATCCTGCCCGGCTTCGGGCACTCGGTCTACCGCAACGGTGACGCCCGGTACGGCGTACTCATCCGCCTGTTCGAGGAGTTGGCCCCGGCCGAGGACGTGGCCATGGTCCGCACCCTGGTGGCGTTGGCCGACGAGCACCGCGTCCCGGCGCCCAACGTAGACCTGGCCCTGGCCGCCGTGGCGTGGGCCACGGGGATGCCCCCCGACGCCGGGCGGACCATCTTCGCCGTGGCTCGGGTGGCCGGATGGACGGCGCACTACCTCGAGGAGCTGGACGAGCGGCCTCTGCGCTATCGGGCCCGGGCTGTCTACGCCGCCCGCGGGCGCGCCCGTCCCGACGCGGGCACGGCGACCCCGGGGCCACCTACGCTCGGAGGATGACCCTCCCCGCCCCCAGCCCCGACCGGACCTGCCTGGTGACCGGAGCCTCGTCCGGCATCGGCTCGGAGATCGCCCGGATGCTGGCCGCCCGGGGTCTCGGCGTGACCGTGGTGGCCCGCAGCGAGGCCAAGCTGAAGGACCTGGCCGCCGACCTGGCCTCGCGCTTCGGGGTCCGGACAGAGGTCATCGTGGCTGATCTCACCGACGAGGCGTCCCGGGCCGCTCTCCCCGGCCAGGTGGAGTCCCGTGACCTCGCCGTCAACGTGCTGGTCAACAATGCCGGTCTCACCACCATGGGCCCGGTGTTCCGCTCCGATCCGGCCAAGG
>Ga0207933_1001535_pt1 | contig 17152 bp, 15 predicted proteins | sample NGESurdeep092012_4_FD_184488 | JGI IMG/M metagenome (GOLD analysis project Ga0207933, IMG submission 184488) | Arctic peat soil microbial communities from Barrow, Alaska - NGEE Surface sample F53-3 deep-092012 (SPAdes) | ecosystem: Environmental > Terrestrial > Soil > Wetlands > Peat ...
GCTGACGGTAACGGTAACGCCAGCGACGAAGGAAAGGTCATAGGCGAGATCAATGGTATCGGTGTGGGGGGGCCCGGGGGGCCTGCTGACGCCCGGATACAGCCGGCTACCCAGAATGTTATAGGCGAGGAAGAACGTGGTGGTGTCCGGCGCGCGAGCAGCGAAGATGGTTCGCGTGTCGTGTTCGTTTCGGCGGAGCCGTTGTCGCCACTGGCGATCAATGGTGTGGAGAACGTGTATGAATGGCACGACGGGGTGGTGTCGATGGTGTCGTGTGGTTGTGCGCTTGAACCGGATCGTGAACCGGTGATCACGCCGTCGGGGCGCGATATCTTCTTCGACACGACGGCGGAACTGGTGCCGGGCGACACGGATGGTGCGGCCGATGTTTACGATGCGCGTTTGGGTGGTGGGTTTCCGCTACCGCCCGCTGGGCAGGAAGAATGCTCTGGCGATGGGTGTCAGGGTCCGTTGACGAATCCCGCGCCGTTGTTGGTGCCGGGCAGCGCGGTGCAGGCGCCGGGTGGGAATCTCGCCGCGCCGGTCGCGCCCGCGGTGGTGAAGTCGAAGGCGAAACCGCGGACGGTGAAATGCGGGAAGGGTCGTGTACGGCGCAAGGGCCGGTGCGTGAAGCGAGCCGGGCGGCGTAAGGGTCATCGTGCTGTCAAGTCCAACGGGAGGGCCAGGTAATGTTGAAGCTTTCGAGGCCCCGTTCGGTGCTCGGCGGTGTGAGCGTCGCTGCGATCTGTCTGTTTGGGTTGGTGTTCTCGGTGGGTGCCGCGTCGGCGCGCAAGGCGTTCCGGATCGAACGGTTCTCGTTGCAGACGACCGCGCCGCGACAGGAAATGATAGGAAACAACGGCTATTTCAATGTTGTGAACGAACCGTACGCGTTTACGCAGGCCGGTGGGCATCCTGACGCGCTGACGTTCGATATCGAGTTCGCCAGCGAACAGGCCCGCAACAGCGGAAATGTAATTGAATCGATCGTGACGCAGGATCCGAAAGATATCGTGACGGTGCTGCCGCCGGGGTTGCTGGGCAACCCGACCGCGGTGCCGCGCTGCTCGTTGACGGTTTTGACGGGGGAGAACGCGGCGTGCTCTCCCAGCACCCAGATCGGGCTGATCAGACTCAAATTCGGTGGTGGGGAAAATCTCTCCCCGATCTATAACATGGTGCCGGAAGCGGGCCAGTCGGCTGAGTTCGCGTTGAACGTATCGGGGTCCGATTTCTTCCTGACGGCGCATCTCGTGCACACGGCGCAGGGGTACGGGTTCACGGTTGCCGATAACGGTATTCCCCCGATCAACATTCGCGAAGCGGAATTGACGTTCTGGGGTGTTCCCGCGGAAGCACGGTATGACTGGATGCGCGGACTGCACTGCAGCGATACGGAAGCCAGTACCGGCGAACCGTTGTGCGGTCACTTCGGGGGCGGCGGCGGTAAGAGTGCGGGTGTGGAACCGGTGCCGTTCTTGACGATGGGTACCGACTGCTCCGCCGGGCCGCAGGTCGCGGAAGTGCGGACGGATTCGTGGGAGACGCCGGGCAGCGTGGGTGTGGATGGCGCGTACAGCGCTGGTTATAAGACGGCGTCGTGGGTGATGCCGCGCTTGACGGGTTGTAACCTGTTGGCGTTCGATCCGGGGGTCGAAGTGTCGCCGGAATCGCAGGTCGCGGATGAGCCGGTGGGGTTGGGTGTGAACATCAAGATGCCCCAGCCGGAGGCGCCCGCGTCGAATGGTGCGCCGCACCTGCGCAACGCTGTCGTGACGTTGCCGGAGGGCATGTCGATCAGCCCCGGGATCGTCGATGGTATCCAGGCGTGTGAAGAATCCGGTCCGGAAGGGATCAACTTCACGGGCCCTGAATCCGAAGAAGTAGCCGCGGATGGAGAATGGCAGCTCGCGGCGGGGCACTGCCCCGCCGCGTCGACCGTCGGCACGACCGAAGCCATCACGCCCGATCTGAACGAACCGGTCCACGGCCACGTGTATCTCGCGCGCCCGGCGTGCGGTGGCGCGGGGCAGGAACCTTGTACTGAGCAGGACGCGCTGGACGGCCGCCTGTACCAGCTGTACTTGGAATTCGGCGGTGAAGGCGTGTTGGGAAATACGGGTATTCATGTGAAGGCGCATGGGTATGTCGAGGCGAATCCCGCGACGGGGCAGCTCACGACGGTCGTCGATGAAAACCCGCAGGTCCCCCTCAACGAAGTGAAGATCCATCTCAACGGCGGCCCGAGAGCCCCCCTGGATAACCCCACGGTCTGCGGGCCCGCGACGACGAGCACCGATCTGACGCCGTGGAGCGAGCCGGGGGTCACGCCGTTGCCGGAAGCGCTGTCGGTGTCGGGGACGCCCGATGCTACCCCGTCGAGCTTCTTCAAAGTCACCGGCTGCCCAGCCGGCGGGCCGCCGTTCGCGCCGGGGCTGCTCGCGGGCACGGTCTCCCCGCAGGCGGGGCAGTACAGCTCCTTCACGCTCAATTTGACGCGTCAGGACCGCGAACAGTTCGTCAAGGGCATCCAGATCCACACCCCCCCAGGACTCCTGGGGATGCTCTCGAGCGTCCAGCTCTGCGGCGAACCGCAAGCCAACGACGGGACATGCCCCGAATCCTCAAAGATCGGCACGACCCGCGTCGCGTCCGGCGCGGGGTCACACCCGTTCGAAATCGAAGGGACCGTCTATTTGACGGGCCCCCACGGTGGTGCGCCGTTTGGGCTCTCGGTCGTGACGCCGGCGGTCGCGGGCCCGTTCAACCTCGGCCTGGTCGTCGTGCGCGCGAGTATCGCCGTGAACCCCGTGGATAGCACGTTGACGGTCACGACCGACGAAACGGGGCCGTACGCGCTGCCGCAGATCTTGGATGGTGTGCCGTTGCGGTTGAAACGGATCACGGTCGACATCGACCGTCCCGGGTTCATGTTCAACCCCACCAACTGCGCCGCCCAGCAGATCACCGCCGTACTCTCAGGGTCAGGTAACGCGAAAGCGACCGTCAGCACACCGTTCGCGGCTGCGGGTTGTGCGAGCCTCGCGTTCAAACCCCAGTTCGCGGTCTCCACGAGCGGCAAAACGAGCAAAGCCGCCGGCGCGAGCCTCGACGCGAAGCTCTCCTACCCCGCGGGCTCCGTCGGTAGCGAGGCGAACATCGCATGGGTGAAGGTCGACCTGCCCAAGCAGCTCCCGTCGCGGTTGACGACGCTGCAGAAAGCGTGCACCGCCGCGCAGTTCGAAGCCAACCCCGCCGGCTGCCCCACGGCGTCGATCGTCGGCACCGTCAGAGCCAGCACGCCGCTGCTGCCGGTGGGGCTGACGGGCCCGGTGTACTTCGTTTCCCACGGCGGCGAAGCGTTCCCGAGCCTGATCGTCGTCCTCCAAGGCGACGGCGTCAGGGTCGATCTGACGGGCAGCACGTTCATCAGCCACGCCGGGATCACCAGCAGCACGTTCAAGACCGTACCCGACGTGCCCGTCAGCACGTTCGAGATCTATCTCCCCGAGGGCCGCTACTCCGCGCTGGCGGCAAACGGAAACCTCTGCGCCCCCACCCGGACCGTGACCGTCAAGCACACCACCACCCGCAACATCAAAGGACACAAGGTGCGTCGCACCGTCAAGACGAGGACCGTTCGGCCGGCGAGCTTGATCATGCCGACGGAGATGGTCGCGCAGAACGGCGCTGTCTTCAAACAGGACACGAAGATCGCCGTCACCGGCTGCACGACAGCCAAGAAGACGAAGCGAAAGCACCCACGAAAAGCCAAGAAAGCAAGCGCCGACCGGAGGAGCAGATCATGAAACCCACACGACTGGCTCCCGTAATGTTGATCGCGGCCCTGTCGCTGTTCGCGGGCGCGCCGGCGGCGCATGCGGCGGTCGCGAACAAGTTCGTGTTCACAAGCCACTTCGGCTGGGAAGTCGACCAGACCACCGGCGCGAACGTCTGCACCGTCGCATCCAAGAACACCTGCCAGCCCGCTACGGAAAGCAGTCAGCCGGGCGGATTCCGCTACCCCAAGAGCGTTGCTGTCGACAATGACCCCTCCAGTCCTTACTACACCGACGTGTATGTCGCCGACGAAAACAACAATCGTGTGCAGGTGCTCAGCCCGACAGGCGCGTTCGTGAGCATGTTCGGATGGGAAGTCAACGAAACGACGAAGGGCAACATCTGCACCGAGGAAGAAATCATGGCTTCTGGTGTGAAATGCAAGGCGGGCGTCGAGGGATCCGCCGCGGGACAGTTCGGCGAAGGCGATCCGCAGAGCGTGGCGATCGACCCGGCGAGCGGGAATGTCTATGCCACCGACCTAGTTTTTTATCGTGATAGTGGAGGTGTATTCACTGGTTTTGGTTGGCGTGTCCAGGAGTTCACCGCCGAAGGCAAGTTCGTGCTGGAGATCGGCAAGGAAGTCAACGACACGACCAAGGGCAACCTCTGTACCGAGGAAGAAGTCGAAAAGGGCGCGAAGTGCAAGGGCCCAGAGGAACAGCTGTTCAACACCCCGTATGAATGGGGCGGCGAACACGGCGCGTTCAACCTGGAAACGAGCCGGGGTAACCTGCTGGCTGTCGGTGGCCCGGAAGACCTGTTGTATGTCGGTGACGAACACCGTGTGCAGGAGTTCAGCGCCAGCACCGGTGCATGGAAGGGCGAAATCCCGCTTTCGTCGATCTCCCCGGCACCGGAAAGTCGTGTCCAGGCGCTGGCCGTCGATGAAGCGGGCGATGTGTACCTCATCTACAATGCCGGTCCTCGGAACACGATCCACGTGTTCAACCCTGGTGGTGTGCAGTCCGGGGAATTCGAAGTCACCCCGGCGGAAGCGAACCCCGAACGGGAAGGTTTCTCTATCAAAACGCTCGCGCTGGATCCATATGGACGGCTCGGGGTAGCCACGCAAGAAAGTATCTTTCACAAAACAACGCATCAGGAAGAACAGTTCACCCGTGGTGCTCTTTACAGCACTGCGGGGGTGAGGCTCGCCGAATTCGTGCCGCCGTCGGGTTCGATCCCCGGTAATCCGAATGGGCTGGCGTTTTCCTCCTCGGATGACCTGTATGTCGCGGGAGGTTCCTCTCAGGAAGTGGAAGCGTATGCGCCGGCGTTGTTCCCGGAGGTCGTGACGTGTGCCGCGAGCGAAGTGTCGGCGACGAGCGCGAGATTGTGCGGGAGCATCGACGCGAACGGGTCGCCGGCGCGTGGGTTCTTTGCCTACGCTCCGCCGTCGGGTGCGCGGTCCCCGGTCGTGTTCGAAGGGGAAGGCGCGACGCCGGAAGCGGTGTCGTGGCTGTTGACGGGGTTGGAGCCCAACCAGACGTATGGGTATGAGATGGTCGGCGAAGCGGAAGTCGCGGGCGAACGGGCCACCGCGGCCGGCGAATCGGTCTCATTTCATACCGCGACGCCGCCGCCGGAAGTTGCGGGCGTGCCGTCGGCGTCGGATGTTACTGACGCGTTCGCGTTGTTGACCGCGTCGGTGAACCCGGAGCACGCGCTGGCGCGCTACCACTTCCAGTACGGTCCCTGCGCGGCCCTCGCGGGCTGCGCGGCGCTCGCGAGCACCCCGGTGCAGGAATCCTCGGTGTACGGGACGGTCGGCGCGATCCAGGAAATTGTGGGGTTGCAGCCCGGGACGACGTACAGCTACCGGCTCGTGGCCGATAACGAACACGAAGAAGCGGGGCACGTGCTGCAGGGTGGGGAAACGGCAGGGGTGGAAGGTCATTTCACGACCGGCGCCTCCCCGGTCCCGGTTGCGCAGACCGGCCTGGCGAGCGGTGTTGGTGTGGGTGGCGCGACGATCTCCGGCCTGGCAGACCCTGACGGTCAGCCCGCGGTGTATGTGTTCGAATTGGGCGTGTACGAGGGCGCGGGCACGCATTACGGGATCGTGTTCTCAGGATCCGCCGGTGCGAGCAGCACACCTGTCGCTGAGAGCCTGCCGCTTTCGGGGTTGCAACCGGGAACGATATACGCGTACCGCATCGTCGTGAAGAGCGGCTACGGCGAAGCCGTCGGTCAAACCTTGACGTTTACGACCGAAGGTCTCCCGGCGGTCCTCGCGGTGCCCGCGCCGCTGGCGATGCTGGCGGTCCCGAATATCGCGTTCCCCAGGGAAGCACAGAGCCACACGACGACGGTCAAGAAGAAAGCGAGCGTCGTGAAGTGCAAGCGCGGCAAGAAGCGCGTGCGCGGCAGGTGCGTGGCGGCCAAGCGCAAGCAGCACGCAAAGAACGCCAGGAACGCCAGGAAGGCGGGGAGGGCGAGTCGTTCGCGGAAGGCCAAGCGGTGAGAAGCATGGTTCGTTGTTTTGTTCATCTAAAAGGGAGAGTTAGCGATGTTTAGAAGGATACGTTTCACACCGAGTACGGCGATCGCGGTGATCGCGTTGGTGTTCGCCGCTACGGGCGGCGCTTTCGCCGCGACCGGCGGCGGTAGTGGTCCCAATGCTCCTGGTCTGACCGCGAGCGCGGCCAAGCACAAGGCGAAGAAGCCGAAGGCGAAGCCGGGTCCGCGAGGTCCCGCGGGCCCCGCGGGCAAGCAGGGCGTTCAGGGTCTCGCGGGCCCGGCCGGCCCGGCCGGCGCGCAGGGCGCGCCGGGCGCCAAAGGCGAAACGGGCGCCAAGGGCGACCCCGGCGCCGGCGGATCCGAAGGCGCCGAAGGTCCCGAAGGCCAAACCGGACCGCAGGGCCCGAAGGGCGACACGGGCGGACAGGGCCCCCAGGGCAACCCCGGCCAGCCCGGCCAGCCATGGACTCCGAACAACGTGCTGCCATCCGGCGCGACCGAGACCGGCACCTGGGGCGGACAGCCGGAAGAAAACAAAAAAGAATACTCGTCGATCAACTTCACGATCCCGCTCGCACAAGAAGTGGAACAAGCCAAGGTACATCTCGTCCCGCAGGAACCGGAAGCCACCGGCACCGGGAACCTCGAAAGCGGTTCGGTAGATGTCAAGGCCATCAACGCGACCTCGGGTGAATTCAAGGTCGGCGCCGGGATCAAAGACACAACCAACCCGGCGGCGATCCCCCCCGGAACAACGATCCTCAATGTGGTGAGCCCCAGTGAAATCGAAATGACCGCTACCGCTACCGCTACCGCTACCGGCGATACGCTGAAGGCCGGCAACCCCCCGGGCTGCCCCGAAGGCGCCAGCGCCAAGAAACCAGAAGCCGAAAAAGGCAATCTCTGCATCTACATCGGAGAAAACCTGCTCGGTGGCGTGTCGGTGGAAGGCCCGTACACGCCCTACGGGCTGACCGCAAGTGGCGCGGGGACCGCGGGCGCCCTGCTCGATATTGAAGGCAAGCCAGGAAAGCCCCACTACATAGCGGGCTCCTGGGCGGTGACAGGCGAATAAGCGCAGGACCCGGACGTTCCTTCCGGCCAGCAAAAGCCTGGCCGGAAGGACGTCTCGGCCCTCCTTGGCTGGGGGTTGGTGACACCCGGCTCGTTGCTCTGTCATCGCAGTTCGTTGGGGATGAGCAGCCCAACGAGTGTGATTGCCGCCCTCGTCGCGCGCCGTGTGCGCGGGCGCGGCGCTCGAGCTGGCGCCGTTTCATGCAGCGATTGTCAGCTGCAGGGCCTCGCGCTCGCGCTCGTCACCGGCCTCGCTGGGCTCGGGCGAGAGCATCAGCGCAAGCGCGTCGATCACGTTTTCCCGAGCTTCCTCACGCGTACGACCCTGGCTGAGGACACCTGGCACCTCGGGGATCGAGACGACGATCCAGCCGTCCTCTCCGGGCTCGTACACGATCGTCAGATTCAGCGTGTCGTTCATGAGGCGATTCTAGCGCGGCCCAGGGAAACGGCCGCGGTCGATCGGGTATTCTCGGTCTGAGCGACGAGATGCCTGCGTGCGGCGAAGGAGGGGAATGTGACGGGCTCGGGCCGGCGGGAAAGGGGGGTGGACTCTCGCGGGGAGCGGGCGTCCCGGCGGGCGTCCCCGCGGATCGGCGATCTGGCTGGTCTTTGTGTGGGCGTTGCGGTGGCTGCGCTGCTCGCGTGCGTGTGCGCTGCCCCGGCCCGCGCGAGCGCGGACGAAGGCGGGCCGTTCGGGATCGCGTCTTTCTCGATGCAGACCACTCGGACGCGCGAAGTGGCGCACGGTCCGGGTATCCCCGGCGACGGGTTCTCAGAAGAACCGTATGCGTTCACACAGGCGGCCGGGCACCCTTACGCGCTCACGAGCGAGGTCGGGTTTGACAGCGAAGAAGTCGGCGAAGATCACAAGGTCGTGCCGACGCGCAACCCGAAGGACGTGGTCATCGACCTGCCGCCGGGGCTGGTGGCGGATGCGCAGGCGGTGCCGCTCTGCTCCACCCCGCGGCTCCTGGCTGGGACCGCCTGTCCCAGCGATACGCAGGTCGGCGTGTTTGTGCTGCACGATGGCAGCGGCGTGCTGTTCGGTCCGGTCGTCGATCTCACCCCGGAACGGGGCGTGGCGGCCGAGCTCGGCCTGGAGACCGCGGCGTCCGGGCCCTCGTTCCTGCTGGACGGGCAGCTCGTGCGCACGGCGCGGGGCTACGGCCTGGCGCTCGCCGCCAACGGCCTGCCGCCGCTGGGAGTGACAGGTATGCAGGTGACGCTGTGGGGCGTGCCGGGCGATGCCGGCCACGATCCGCAGCGCGGCTTCTTCTGCAACGGCTCCGAAGGGAATCAGCCGTGGGACTGCACGGGCGGTGGCGTGGCGTACGGCGGGTCGCCGGCACCGTTCTTAACGATGCCCGCCGCCTGCGCTGCGGGCCCCGATAGCGCGAGCGTGCGCGCCGACTCGTGGGAGGAACCGGGGCGCTGGGTGCGGGCGCAGGCGACGCTGCCGGGGGTCACGGGCTGCAACCTGCTGGGTTTCGGGCCCTCGCTGCAAGCGCGCCCGGAAACGGGGTTGGCGGACGAGCCGCTCGGCCTCGGGCTGGACGTTGAAGCTCCGCAATCAGAAGGCGTGCAGGCGGCCGCGACACCACCGCTGCGCGATGCCACCGTGACACTGCCCCAGGGCGTCTCGCTGTCGGCCGCGGTCGCCGACGGGCTGCAGGCGTGCCCGGCGAGCGGCCCGGAAGGGATCGACATGCCCACCGGGCTGGGCGCGAGCGGCGAGCCGCTGCAGCCCGGGGAACTGGGCGAAGGCGAAGAAGTCGGTCCGAACGAACAACCGCGGCTCGCGCCCGGACACTGCCCGCCGGCGTCGACGGTCGGCGCCGCCGAAGCGCTCACGCCGCTGCTGGCGCACCCGCTCGAGGGCCGCGTATATCTGGCGAGCCCCGGATGTGGCGGTCCCGGTCAAATGCAATGCACCGAAGAAGACGCGGCGGACGGAAACCTCTACCGCATGTACATCGAACTCGGTGGGCGCGGTGACCCGCACGATGAAGGCGTGGACATCAAGCTCGAAGGCAGGGTGCAGGCCAACCCCGCCACCGGCCAGCTCAGCGTGCAGCTCATGGACCTCCCGCAGCTGCCGCTCAGCCGCTTGAGCATCAACCTGGACGGCGGCCCGCACGCGTTGCTCGACAGCCCCGCGACGTGCGGGCCGGCGACGACCACCTCCGACCTGCGGCCGTGGAGCGCGCCGGGCAGCACGCCGGAAGGGCTGCTGATGGCGGGAACGCCGGACGCCACACCGTCCTCGTTCTACGAAGTGACGGGCTGCGCCGGCGCGGGCGCCTTTCACCCCGGGTTCCTCGCGGGCACGCTCACGCCGCAGGCCGGCGCCTTCAGCGCGTTCACGTTCAGCGTCACGCGCGGCGACCGCGAACAGTATCTGGACGGGATCCAGCTACGCGCGCCGCCGGGGCTCTCGGCGATGCTCTCGAGCGTGCCGCTCTGTCCGGAAGCGCTCGCGAACACGGGGCACTGCCCCGCGGCCTCGCGCATCGGCAGCACGCTGATCGCCTCCGGCGCCGGGTCGCACCCCTTCCAGATGGGGGGCAGCGTGTACCTGACGGGGGGCTACGAGGGCGCTCCGTTCGGCTTGAGCATCGTCACCGACGCGGCCGCCGGGCCGCTGAACCTCGGGCTGATGGTGATCCGCGCGCGGATCGACATCGACCCGCGGACCGCGGCGCTGACGATCACCAGCGACTCCCTTCCCCAGATCGTGCTCGGCGTCCCCCTGCGCCTGCAGCGGGTGAGCATCGAAATCGACAGGCCGGGCGGGGCTCCATTCATCTTCAACCCCACCAACTGCGCCGCGATGACGGTGGCCGCGACGATCGCCTCGACCGCCGGCTCCGGCGCCGCGGTCTCCAGCCCGTTCGCCGCCGCCGGCTGCAAGGACCTGAAGTTCACCCCGAAGCTGACCGCGCTGACGCGAGCGAACGGTGAATTTCAGGGCCACGGCGCGAGCCTGCACGTGGTGATCATCACAGGCACTCCCAGCTCCATTTCCACCTCGGCCTCGACTTCCCGCGCGACCTCGACCCCCACCGAGACCGCCCAGGCGAACATGCGCGCGCTCAAGCTCGACCTCCCCCAGCGCCTGCCGGCAAGGCTGGAAACGATTCGCCGGGCCTGCCCGGAAAGCACCTTCACCCAAAACCCCGCCGCCTGCCCGAAGGCGTCGGTGATCGGCCAGGCGTCCGTGCGGACCCCGATCCTGGCCGCCACGATGACGGGCCCGGCCTACCTGGTAGCCAAGAGCGGCTCTGGGACTTCCCACCCCGGCGAGTCGAAGCTCGAAAGAGAAGAAGCGGCCTTCCCGAACATGATCCTTGTGTTGCAGGCAGACGGCGTGAGAATCGACCTCACGGGCGGCCTGTTCGTAAGTGAAAAGAACATCACCTCGGTCGTCTTCCGCACAATCCCCGACGTTCCGATCCGCCGCCTCGACCTGATCCTCCCCGAGGGCAAGACCTCGATCTTGGCCGCCAGCTCGGGGTTGTGCACGAAGAAGCCTCTGCGCATGGCGACGGCGATCACGGGGCAGAACGGGGCACGGGTGAAACGGGGGGTGACGGTGGCGGTGATGGGGTGCCCACCCACCCGCAAGCACGAGCGGCCGAAGAAGCAGCCCAAGCGGCACAAGCCCAAGCGGCGGGCTGGGAAGCGGTAGACGGGTCATGAGCGCGCGGTCGAGACCGTCTGCGTGGGGATGTGCAGCAGCGGGCGGTTGTGGCTCTGCGAGCGTATGGGCCGATCGAGCGTAGCGCCCTGATCTATCTCGGCCGGGGCGAGTTGGCCAAGCAGATCGACTGGCCCTGATCGTCGCGGCGGCCGGCTGAGCAGCCGGAGTAGCCGAGATCTATACCTTGGATCGGGTGCGTCGGCGGCGTACGGTTGCCGTCTTACCGACGCTCAGCGCGACCGTCTCCGTAGGAAACGCGGCTCGAACCTCCAAGCGTCCGCCGAGTGCCTCGACGTAGCGGTTCAGCGTAGACAGCCGCACGTCGGCCTCACCGCGCTCGATTTGAGAGACGTTCTCCTGCGTAACGTCTAGTCGGTCGGCGACGATCGCCTGGGTGAGGTCGAGCTCGCGACGCAGTTCGCCGAGCATCGCCATCTTGTGCTCCTCGACTTTCGCGCGGCGGGCCGGGTTGGCGTCGATCTGCTTGCGTAGCTCGTCGAAGCCTTTGCGGCTCTTTGTGGTCTTGGTGGGGGTCATGGGATTGCTCCTTCGTCGCGAAGTGTTTTGAGATGCTCGTCGTATAGGGCGTCAGCGGCTGGGATCGCCTCGGCGTACCAGCTGCTCCAGCGGTGGCTCTTGTCGCCGCCCATGAGCAGGATCGCCATGCGGCGAGGGTCGAAGGCAAACAGCACGCGCATGTGTCCGCCGTGGGGGCGCAGCTCCTTCATGTTCGGATGGCGGGAGGCTTTGAGGGTGTCCACCAGCGGACGACCGAGCGCCGGACCGCTCTGCTCCAACAGCTCGACCGCTGAGGTGACCCGGTTCTGCTCGTCTTCTGAGAGCTGATCCCACCACAACCCAAACGTTTCGGTGTACTCGACTTCCCACACCCGATCAGTATAAGGCATAACTTGTAGAAGTCAAGACTTCTCAATGTTGATGGCGCGGATGTGCTGACCAGTGCTTCGCGAAGTCGGCGCTGAAGGTGTGTCCGGTGCCGGCGACGATCCGGGGGTTGTCGGTGATGATGCCCAGCTCGCGGTTGTATGTGAGGCTTTGGCGTGAGAGGTTCTGCGAGCCGATGAGCACGGTGCTCTCGTCGACGCGGATGAGCTTTGCGTGGATGTACAGCGCGGCGCTTTCGGGGTAGGTACGCACCTGGGCGCGGCAGCCCGCCGCTGCGGACGGTCGTGCCGCCATCGCCCGTGCTGGGGGCGGTGGGTGTCGAGCACCCGCACAGTGCGAGCGCGATGACCGACAGGGTCGCCAAAGCAGGAATCCTCATTACCTCCTACTCCGACGGGCGAGATGAAACGGGACAGGAGGTTGGGGTGGGCTGGGTCGTGGCGCCCGACGACGGCTTCCTGCGACCGTTGCTTCGTGTTCTAGCCTGACGGTCATGCGGGTCGAGCTTTTGTTCTGGATGGCTGCCCCTCGCATCCGCGGGCGCTGGACGAGCTGCGTGCGGCGATGGCGCAGGAGGGGTTGGATCCGGGCACGGTCGTCGTCCGTGAGATCCGCATGCAGGTCGACGCGACGCGGGAGCGGTTCGTCGGGTCGCCGCCGCCGGCTGCAAGGACCTGAAGTTCACCCCAAAGCTGACGACTCTCACCCGCGCAAACGGTGAATTTCAGGGCCACGGCGCGAGCCTGCACGTGGCGATCGCCACTCCGGCGGGTGACACTTCGGCCGGCCAGGCGAACATGTGCGCGTTGAAGCTCGGAAGAAGCGGCGTTCCCCGGCATGATTTTGGTGTTACAGGGTGAGGGTGTGAGGATTGACCTGACGGGCGCGCTGTTTGTGAGCGCGAAGAACGTCACCTCGGTGGCGTTCCGAACGATCCCCGATGTCCCGATCCGCCGGTTGGACCTGGTGCTGCCGGAGGGCAAGCGCTCGATCCTGGCCGCGAGCTCGGGGCTGTGCACCACGCTAGACGGTCCTAGACGAGCTAGACGACGCTAGACGAGCTAGACGGCGCTAGACTCTGGTCTATGACGCGTATGGAGAATCCTTACCGCCCCGGATTCAACGAGCCTCCAAAGGAGCTCGCGGGTCGCGAGGCGGTGCTCGAGGATCTGACCGACGCAGTCGAGGTGGCGGCGCTCGAGGGCCGCACGCCGCGGCCGACTCTGCTCGTGGGCGCGCGCGGCGTGGGCAAGACCGTATTGCTCGCGCAAGCCGCGGCGATCGCAGGATCGGAGTTTGGATGGCCGCGTGTACACACCGAGCTGAGACCCGATACGCCTTTCATCGGGGACCTGATCGATGCGATCGGGCGCGTGCGGGAGCTGGTCGAGCAGCCGCCGTCCAAACGTGCGCTGAAAACGGAGTCGGTTACCGTGCGCGCCGGCGTGCCGGGGATCGGCGGCGAGGTTCGGTTCGCTCGCGGCGCCGGCTCGGCGGAGGACCCCACACCCGCCCTGCGCCCGGCGCTCACCGGGCTTGCCGAGCTCGCAATCGCACGCGAGACCGGCTTCGTCCTGACCCTGGACGAGGCGCACCTCGCCACGCGCCGTGAGCTTGCCGCGCTCGCCGCGCTCCTGCAGGAGGGCACCGGCGAGCGCTGGCCGGTGGTGGTCGTGATCGCCGGCCTCCCGCTGATGCGCGCCCCCGAGCACTCCGTCACCTACCTCGAGCGCGGCACATGGCACGAGCTGGGCCTGCTCAGCAGCGAGGAGACGGTGCGGGCACTGCGCCTCCCCGCCGAGGCGGGCGGAAGACCGATGGACGAGGACGCGGCGATCGTCCTCGCCGAAGCCTCGGGTGGCTACCCCTATGCCATCCAGCTCTATGGCCACCACGCCTGGCGCGCCGCCAATGGCCACGACAAGATCGACCGGGCGGCCGCGCAGGCCGCCCTTCCCCGCGCCCATCGAGCGCTCGAAGATGGACTCTATGCCGCCCGCTGGAGCGCGGCGAGCCCAACCCAGAAGCGCTACCTCACAGCCCTCGCAACCATCGCCGCCACCACAAACCCCACAACCGCCCGAGCCGTCGCCGACGAGCTCGACAGCACACCGAAACAGCTCTCCAGCGTACGCGACGATCTCATCAAAGCAGGAACGCTCACCGTCGACGGCGACGAGCTGCGGTTCACGATCCCCGGAATGGGCGCCTACGTGCTCGCACGCTGAGGTACCGATCGTGGGTCTCGATGGCGGGTCTTGTGGCCTAAGTTGATATACTTTTCTATATGAATACTCTTGGGGTTCTGGTTCGCGAGCAGCGCGAACAAGCGGGTATCAGCCAGCACTCGCTCGCGCGCCGGGCGGGTACGACGCAGGCCGCCGTCAGCCGGATCGAGCGTGGTCTGACGGCGCCGACGTGGGAGACGGTGCGTGCGCTCCTGCTGGCGCTGGGCTGCGAGCCCGAGCTGCGAGCAAACCGCTTGTCCGGGAGATGGGACCCCGTGCACCTGGCTGCGCTGCGCGAGCGCCTCCCGGCGGAACGATTCGAACTCGCCGTCTCCGCTAACCGTCTGGCTGGACGCCTGCGGCAGGCGGGAGCGGAGGCGATCGGTGGAGCGCGACACCCCGCTTGACGCGGAGCGCATCCTCGATGCGCTTGCCGAGCATGCAGTCGACTATGTGATCGTCGGTGGACTGGCAGTCCAAACCCATGGGCATGTGCGCACGACGGTCGACATCGACGTGTTCCCCCGTCCCGACCCATCCAACCTGGCACGACTGGCGGATGCCCTGAATGCGCTCGACGCCCAGGTTCTCAACCCGGGGAGTGAGGGTATGAAAATAGATGCCACGATGCTGCCGCGCGCGAGGCTGTGGCAGTTCGCGACCCGACACGGCGCGGTCGACGTGCTGCACGATGCGCCCGGCGCCCCGCCGTATGACGAGCTCCGGGGACAAGCGCTCGAGATTCGGCTCGGCGATCTGAAGCTCGCTGTTGCCGGCCGCGACGATTTGATCGGCATGAAGCGCGCGAGCGGGCGCCCCGTCGATCTCGAAGACATCGCCGCACTCACAGCAGGGTGAGCCAAGGTCCCTGATCCTCGCCGCCGGCGGCGGAGGTGAAGTCCGAGCGGCCCGCCGTCGGCCTGGGAGAGAGCGCACCGCAGAAGCTGTCCCGGTTGCGCTGGCCGACCAGGCGCATGGGAAAGCCGCAGGTTGATCTGGCGGACAAGGACTCCCTCTGGGGCTGTATCGCTCCACCGCGGACCGCCAGACACGCGGCAACGGGCGGGGCTACCAGGCCTGCGAGGTCCCGCAGAGAGGGCAGGCGACGGTCGTCGAGACTGGCGCCGCGAACAGATAGCCGCACTGGCATGTGTAGGAGGCCTCGTCGAGCGGGCCTCCGGCCGCGCGCACGCGCTCGACGGCGATGTCCCGAGGCTCGGGAGCGCGAGCAGGCTCGACCTGGCGCTTGTAGAGCGAGGAGCGCCGGCGCGCGGGCCGGGGCCGGCGCGAATGCCGCTCGGCGAGGGGGTGGAGGAGGAGGCGCGGGCTCATGATCTTGTACCTTTAGGAACTCGGCCCACGGGTGAATGTTTCGCTCTCGGAGCAAGTTTTCCTGGCGGAATGACTGGTATGCGGGTCGCCTCGAGCGCCGAGGAAGGGGAATTGGCGCCCCGATGCCGGGGCGGGCCGGCATCGCGAGCGCGGGGATCGCCGCGCGATCGGGCTAACCCACGCGGCGTGGAATCAGGTTTGAGATACTGGGGGAGATGAACCCCGCCCGCAAGCGAACGGTGCGGCTGGTGGTCGCGTTGAGCGCGGCCGTGGTGCTGGCGAGCGCGCTGATCTACACGAGCTTCAGCGCCGCCTCCCCGGCCCTCACGCCCAGCCAGCTCGTGCACGAGGTCCAGCCTGGCCGCAGCTACCAGCTGACCGGCACGGTGCTCGCGCACTCGGTCTCGCGCGATGGCGACGTGCTGAACTTCAGCGTCGCCGACCGCGCAGGCGGCGCTGCGGCTGCCGCGGTGCCGGTCGCCTACACGGGCACGGTGCCCGACCCGTTCAAGGAAGGGCGCGAGGTGATCGTGACCGTCGAGAAGCAGGGCTCTGAGTACGTCGGCGAACGCAACTCGCTGATCACGAAGTGCCCGTCGAAGTACAAGGAAACGCCGGCCTCCGCGAAGAAGCAGAGCTCCTGAGTGTCCGGCGCCCGGGTGCAGTTCACCCCTAGCGAGCGCGCGCGCTGATGGCCCTGCTCGGCCGCGTCTGCCTGCTGCTCGCGCTCGTCGTCTGTGCCTACGGGATCGGCGCCTCGATCTATGGCGTGCGCAGCGGACGGTGGGAGTGGGCCGTGTCGGGGCGGCGCTCGGTGTACGCGCTGGCGGGCATCCTGACCGTCGGCTTCCTGATCCTGGAGATCGCGTTCCTGCGCGACGACTTCGCCTTCAACGCCGTCGCCGACACCTCCAGCCGCACGACGCCGACCTTCTACAAGGCGGCCGCGGTGTGGTCCTCGCAGGAAGGCTCGCTGCTGCTGTGGGCCTGGCTGATGTCGCTGTGGTCGAGCCTCGCCCTGTTCCTCACGCGCCGTCGTATCCGCGACGTGGCCGCCTACGCCACGGCGATCATGCTCGGCTTCGGCGCGTTCTTCATCGCGCTGATGGTGTTATACGCGCAGCCGTTCGCCACCACCAGCCCCGCCCCCAGCGAAGGCGTTGGCCTCGACCCGCTGCTGCGCTTCCCGACGATGATGATCCACCCCCCGGTGCTCTACTCGGGCTACACGCTCTGCACGATCCCACTGGCCTTCGGCATGGGTGCGTTGCTGGCGCGGCGGGTCGACGCGGAGTGGATCAGGGTGATTCGCCGCTTCGCGTTCGGCGCCTGGCTGTTCCTCGGCATCGGCATCCTGCTGGGCGCGCGCTGGTCCTACTCGGAGCTCGGCTGGGGCGGCTACTGGGGTTGGGACGCGGTCGAGAACGCAGCGCTGCTGCCGTGGCTGACGGGGACGGCGTTCCTGCACTCGTTGATGATCCAGGAGAAGCGGGGGATGCTGAAGGTGTGGAATATCTCGCTCGTGCTCGCCACGGGGACGCTGGCTATCATGGGCACGTTCCTCGTGCGCAGCGGGGTCCTGAACTCGATCCACGCGTTCGGCGGA
>Ga0207933_1001536_pt1 | contig 17144 bp, 11 predicted proteins | sample NGESurdeep092012_4_FD_184488 | JGI IMG/M metagenome (GOLD analysis project Ga0207933, IMG submission 184488) | Arctic peat soil microbial communities from Barrow, Alaska - NGEE Surface sample F53-3 deep-092012 (SPAdes) | ecosystem: Environmental > Terrestrial > Soil > Wetlands > Peat ...
AAGAACAACCGTAGTAATACCCAACGCTACCTGCAATATAACAAGGACCAGTGGGATAAATTTTGTCTTGGAAAACAACGCGCTCCCGACAAATTTTCGGGCCTGCGTAGTCCAGATAATTATAAGGATCAATAATGTATAGGCAAATCCCCGGTGAATGAACTGGATCATTATTTTATTATCAATAAAATTTTTCCAGCCTGGTTTTATCTTGTAAAGCGTGTCGGGAATCCACTGCCCGTTGATAGTAGGCCACGTGGGTGCAGCTGTGGCAGCGTGGAGGCCAGCCATAAATGCACCATAAATTAATTGGAAAAAAAGAATGATTAGAATGGCCCGCGTTAATTTTTTTAATGGGTTATTGACGATTTTCATATTGGACGGTACAGAGAGGCTTAGCGCAAACCACAATGTATAACAAAGCAACACTAGCGCGGTGATAAAATGGGTTGCCAGCTTGATGTGATCTACAAAGAGCATTTTAGGCACCAGGCCACTTGCCACCATTATCCAGCCAATAACGCCCTGTACCGCTCCGAGCAAAAACAAAATAATAAAAGGAATGATCATATCCTTTTTAAATTGTTTCTTAAATAAAAAATAAAAGAAGCCAACTAAAAACACAATTCCCATGAGTCGCGCCCACGTACGATGCATCCATTCCCAGAAAAAAATAGACTTAAAATCGCTCAAAGAAAAATTGGCGTTAATGTACTTGAATTGGTCGGTCCCCTTATATTTTGCGAATTCAGATTGCCATTGAGCCGTATTGAGCGGAGGGAATGCGCCGGTAATAGGATTCCATTCCGTAATGCTCAATCCGGATTCGGTGAGCCGGGTGATACCCCCTAAAGTAATTTGAATCACCAACATAAACACACCGAGATAGAGCCACTTTGCTACATTTTTGTTGGGATTTTTTAAAACAATTTCAGCCATCGTATTATTTCTGTTTTTCAAAAATGGATATTTATTTCAAGCAACGCAAAGGTAATGGCATAAACCATACATTTCATTTTCAGGTCAATATAAAGAATATGTTAGAATTTTAATGCTTCCAAATTAAAATAGACGAATTATTTTTGTAAAAAATTAGTGAAATGCTTCTGCCTTTTTTTCATAACAGATTTATCGAAGCCGGTGTAGATGAGGTAGGCAGAGGCTGCTATGCGGGCCCCGTTTATGCAGCTGCGGTCATCCTTCCTAAAGATTTTTATCATCCTTTGCTGAATGATTCAAAGGCGCTCACACAAGATGAAAGAAACTACCTCAAACCAATCATTGAAAAGGAATGTTTCTCTTTTGCTGTAGCCAGTGTTACTAATGTAGAGATAGATAGAATTAATATTTTGCAGGCGTCTTTCAAAGCGATGCACCTTGCTATTAGCCAACTTAAGTCTTTACCGGAACTTTTATTAATTGACGGTAACCGGTTTAAACCTCATAAAAAAATTCCACATCAATGTATCGTGAAAGGTGATGGGATTTATGCGTCCATCGCCGCGGCCAGCGTACTGGCAAAAATTTACCGGGATGCGTATATGGAAAATCTACATGAGAAATATGAAATGTATTGTTGGAATAAAAATAAAGGATACGGCACCCTTGAGCACCGAAAGGCTATTGAAATTTATGGCTTGTGCCGGTATCATCGCAAGAGTTTTAATATCTGGCGTAAACATGAAAATGAGCTGGCGTGAGAGTATCCGGCGTGATTGAATAACTTTTTAGCCTTCAACTTTAAAATTATTTTGAAAACTGTTTTCAGGACTGCTTTTGCCAAATAGAAATTCTTAGAATTTATTTATTTACTGTGAGACCCTATTGGGAAAGGTCAGGCATTGTTTTTGTTCAAGCGTTTCTGCTGAGCATCGCACATGATGCAGATCGAATCGTTTTTATAATTTATTGCGTTAACGTACGAACGAAATCTTTTCCCCATTAATAAAAATAAAATTTTATAAAGTGGTTTTCTGTTTTTTAATTAAAAAGCTGTTGAAATGGAAATCCCTAAACATGCACGATCACGGCTCTCGTCTGCATACTCATTCGTGAACCCGAAAAATATTTTAATACTACCTTTAATTTTATGACTAACCCAAAAAAAATATTCACACTATTATTGCTGATATTTTGTTCACGATCCTTCGCGCAACAGGTTGATTTTAGCTCTTCTAATTTACCTATTTTAGTTATTAACACAAATGGATAAACAATTCCGGACGAGCCCAAGATAAATACCGATCTGGGCATTATCAATAATGCAAACGGAGCCAGAAATAATCTGACGCATCCTTTTAATGAATTCCAGGGCAAAATTGGGATAGAGATTCGCGGCCAATCTTCACAGATGTTTCCCATGAAATCGTATAGTATTGAATTAAGGGATAATAATAATAACAGCATGGATGCACCGTTATTCGGACTTCCAAAAGAGAGTGATTGGGTAATGTATGCACCCTATACTGATAAGACCTTAATACGCAATTTCCTGGCTTATACTATGTTGAATAACCTCGGACATTGGGCAGCGCATTGCAGATACGTTGAAGTCGTTCTGAATGGTCAGTATGTGGGTGTTTATTTGTTCATGGAAAAAATAAAACGAGGCAGCGGCAGGGTAAATATCGCCAAACTTAAAAGTAGTGATAAATCGGGTGATAACGTAACAGGAGGATATATTTTTAGTATAGACAAGAATGCCGATGCTTGGTTTTCTTCATATAGTCCGCCCAACTCTGCGGGGAGTTCCATTCATTTTTCATACGTATATCCAAAAGCAGAAGATATCACGACTCAACAGGCCGCTTATATTAAGAACGATGTTGATGATTTTGAAAATGCACTTGCAGGCGCTAATTTTCAGGATACGGCAAAAGGCTTTAGGAAATATGCCGATGAAAATTCATTTATCGATTATTTTATTGTGAATGAAATTAGCCGAAACGTAGATGGATACCGACTCAGCAGCTATTTTCACAAAGATAGAAACAGCGTCAACTCCAAAATATTTGCAGGCCCGGTTTGGGATTATGATATTGCGTTCAGGAATGCCAATTATTGTAACGGAAGCGATAGTACAGGCTGGGCATATCAGTTTAATTCAGTATGTTCAGATACCTATGAAATCCCATTTTGGTGGAATCGTTTTATGCAGGACAGTTTATTCAAGGCGCACTTGTATTGCCGCTGGATAGAAGTGAGATCTACTGTGCTCAGTAATGAGAACATCAATCATTGGATAGATTCGATTTATAACGTGGTCGGTGAAGCAGAGAAAAGGCACTTTGCAAAATGGCCTGTTTTGGGACAATATATTTGGCCCAACGCGGCCCCAATTCCATCTACTTACGCGGAGGAGATAAGCACTTTGAAATCATGGCTTGCCGCCAGGCTCTCCTGGCTTGATCGTAACATAGAAAAGACTGGACCTTGTGCCACGATGCCTTCTCTTTGCAACGGAAGCTTTGAAATAAAAGTTTGGCCCAATCCGATAAATAATCCTCAAAACCTCAATATAATTTCCGCAAAAGATCAAACAATTCAAATGGTTATTGTCAGTATAGCCGGACAGCGTGTGCTTCAATCATCTCTAGCAATCTTAGCTGGGAGTAATACGGTGCAAATCAGTACAGCGAGGTGGGCGAAGGGTGTGTATATTATCAGCGCATTATCTAATGACGGGACTAAGAAAACAGTTACTATCGAAAAGTAGACTTCAATTTTTTATTTTATATCAAATTAATTCTCATCCGATCTTCACCTGGACGTTTCAGGAATGGTAACAGTAAATCAACAAATTGCTGCAATTCCTATTTTATTTTTCTTTTCGTGGAAGATCTTGCAACGTTTTCCAAACTTCTTGTCAATGTAAGTGAATTAGTTTTTGGTAACAATGGATGTTCAAAGATTTCCATTGGATTGCTGAAAATGAGGGTTATCGATAAACAGTATGCTGGTGATTTCTTCTAATCAGGTGATTTCAATTTCTCCTCCCCTGGTAAATGAAAATGTATTGCATCAGCATCGTAATAGAAGCAAGTGCTGCTACCACATAGGTAAGCGCCGCCCACTTTAAAGCATCTTTTGCTTTTTCATGTTCCTGAGGTAAAGTAAAGTGAGAAGAATCAAGCCATTGTAAAGCCCTTTCAGATGCATCAAACTCTACAGGAAGAGTGATTACGGAAAATAATGTTGAAACAGCGAAAAGTATAATTCCAATCAACAATATAGAAGTATTGCCACCTCCAAAGCTAACAAGCCCCAAGCCGATTAAAATAACCCATTGCGACAGATTGGTACTTATCTGAACCACAGGTACAAGCGCACTTCTGAGTGAAAGCATGGAGTACGCGGTAGCATGCTGAACCGCATGCCCGCATTCATGTGCCGCCACAGCTGCCGCTGCAACACTTCTTCCTTCATATACATCGGGGCTAAGATTTACTGTTTTTTTTGACGGATCATAATGGTCGCTCAAAAATCCCTGAACGGAGGTGACTGAAACATCAAAAATGCGATTGTCGTGAAGCATCTTTTCAGCAACTTCTTTTCCGCTCAATCCGCTACTTAAAGATGTTTTAGCATATTGAGCAAATTTACTTTTAAGCCTGACCTGCACCAACAATCCTATGCCCATAAATAAAAAGGAAATAAATATGATGGAGATGGACACATTTAATGATTTAGGCTAAGTCAAATTTAGCACATTATCTTCTGATAAAATCCAATTTGTCTAAGGTAGAATACGGCACTTTATATCTTAGGCATCCCGTTCCTGTGATCTAAGCCATCGCTCAGGAATTTCATTATTACTTGCAAATAAATAGTCTTTATAACTGCACGCGATCATCTTTTTATTGGGAAGTTGCATCCACCATCTGCCCGTTTTTTTGCTTTGAATAAAGACGGTGCTGGTTTCAGCGAAAGCGGTATGGTATTCATTAAAATAATCCTTATTCTCTAAATCAGCTTCCTTTTTGCTTTTGCTTTTGCCATCTATAAAATACCATATCATTTGAGAAATTTGTAATGCGGTAAGTCGATCAACATCTTTGGCAGGATCAAAGCCATAAATTCCAAAGGATGAGAGGACGTTGCTCATTCCTGCATAACGGGAAAGTGTACACGCTTCCTCACCGCTGAAGCCATTTGGACTACAAACAGAAGCCGGTGCATCACTGTGTTTTATAGCCGCAATATCAAAACTAAGCATTTCTGAGTTTCTGATAACCGGTTCCATCTCCAATAGATTTTCTTTGGCGGCGCCCACTCTAAAGCAATCGAACCGAAGCTTGTCAATAGTTTCCAGCATCTGTGGATTTACAAAATAACTTTGAAACCCGATATGGTTGTAATGGCGTACCATGTTCGGTTCGCTGGTGAGCATTTCCATTAAAAAATGTTCACTGTTTAATGGCGACTCGCTTTTTAGGTCGATCGTCGCGTCAATCACCGTCGCATCTATAATTTTGTGTAATGACTTATAAGAAAAATATTGCCCCATAGTATTATCATGTGAGCCGCCTAAAAGTATGACGGTTTTATTCATCTCCAACAACTCTTTCAACACAATGGATACTGCTGAGTAACTATCTGACAAGGAAGCGCCAATTTTGATATTCCCAATATCCGCTAAGGAGATGTCCTGGTGCCAGTAGTGCAATTGATAAAAAGTTTTTCTAACAACGTCTGCAGCATTTTCTTTTGCTACAAACCCTGCGCCGCGGAATTCATTAATTCCGGCTATCACGATATCTACATTTTCCAGCTCCGGAAATTCTTCTTCGTAAATTTTAATAACGCTTCCCATCTGGCTGCCATTGTAAGCTTTGTTTTCATTGAGGGTTGCTGTATCAACGGGCGATAAAAATTCGTGCAAATCGTACATTAATTTTTTTGGAGCAAACCTAAAAGATTAAATTCAAAAATCAGGGAATGGAAATAATTATTTTTGAAGCCTAATTAATCATGTCAGTAAACAAACAAAAAACAGAAATTTTAATTTTCCTCATGACTTTTCCTCATGACCGGATAGCGTTTGGTGCCGTTCTGAAACTAGCAAGGTTAGTGAAAAGCATTTTAGAAACAAAAAAAATGTAAAACTTTATTCTAAATAGCTGTTCTCATTATCTTTGCCGCCTTATGGCAAACGAAATCAATAATTTTAGCGAAATAATCGCTCATTGTAAAGAATACGGATACATTTTCCCTTCCAGCGAAATTTACGATGGATTAAGCGCGGTATATGATTATGGGCAGAACGGAGCTCAGTTGAAAAAGAATATCCGTGATTACTGGTGGAAAAGCATGACGCAACTTCATGAGAATATTGTGGGTATTGACGCAGCCATTTTTATGCATCCACTTACGTGGAAAGCTAGTGGTCATGTAGATAATTTTAGTGACCCGATGATTGACAATAGAGACAGCAATAAACGATACCGTGTAGATCATTTAATAGAAGCGCATGCTGAAAAATTAGCCCTTGAAGGAAAGAAGGAAGAAGAGTTTGCTTTGCTAAAAGCGATGGATGAGTTGTTCGCTAAAGATGATTTTACGGGATTAAAAAATCTGATAGATGAAAATAAAATTGTTTGCCAGGTCAGTGGAACCACTAACTGGACAGATATTCGTCAATTTACTCTGATGTTTTCGACTGAATTTGGTTCTACTGTTTCGAGCGATGCTGAGGACAATAAAATATATCTGCGCCCTGAAACTGCGCAGGGTATTTTTGTTAATTTTCTGAATGTGCAAAAATCCGGAAGGATGAAAATTCCTTTTGGCATTGCACAAACCGGAAAAGCATTTAGAAATGAAATTGTTGCACGGCAATTTATTTTCCGCATGAGGGAATTTGAACAAATGGAAATGCAGTTTTTTGTTCGCCCTGGCACCGAACTGCAGTGGTATGAATATTGGAAGGCGACGCGACTAAAATGGCACGAAAGCCTTGGTATTCCTGTAGAAAAATTACGCTTTCATGATCATGTTAAATTGGCGCATTATGCCAATGCGGCTGTGGACATTGAGTATCAATTTCCATTCGGATTTAAAGAATTGGAAGGTATTCATTCCCGTACCGATTTCGATCTTAAGCAACACCAGGAACTGAGCAAAAAGAAATTGCAATATTTTGATAATGATCTTAAGGAAGATGGCAAGCCGTACGGGAATTACATTCCTTATGTGGTCGAAACTTCTGTTGGTCTTGATCGTTTGTTCCTGACCGTTATATCAATGTCTTATGCGGAAGAAAAGTGGAACAAAGAAGATGGTACGGAAGACAGTCGGGTGGTTTTAAAAATTCCGGCTAAGATTGCTCCTCATAAACTAGCCATACTTCCTTTGGTAAAAAAAGACGGACTTCCTGAAATTGCCAAACAATTGTTAGATGAATGCAAACAAAGTTTTCACACGTTTTACGAGGAAAAGGATAGCATTGGTAAGCGTTACAGAAGAATGGACGCAATAGGAACTCCGTTTTGTGTAACCATTGATCATCAGACTAAGGAAGATAATACCGTAACCATTCGATACAGGGATACGATGACGCAGGAAAGAATTGCTTTGGCTGATGTGAAAAAATTGGTAGCGGAAAAGATCAGTTAATCAAGATTTGAAAATTAATGTCTTTGAATGCCAAGATAAAGACGTTAATTGTTTTTTTCTCTAAAATATCCGAAAGCGTTTATTAGAAATATGCCGATTGCCATTCCGCAGACTAAGAGACTAACGATCTGAACTGCTTTTATACTTTCCGTGCCGCCCGCCTTATAGAAATTGGAGGCGGAAAGTATAATTATTATGAATGAGATAATTGAACGAATGCGGTTTCTTTTCATACCATCATTTTAATAATTAGATACTGCCCGGCTCGTTTCTTTATAGTAAACAAACAAATACCCGGATTTTTATTTTTACCCATACAATTCAAAATGAACGGCTTTTCTATCATAGCCCAAATCTGTAATTTTCTTTCGCGCGTCATCAATCATAAATTTCCAACCACATAAATAAAAAGCTGCCGGTTTTAAATTTTCCAATGTTTCACACGCTTCATTGTTTTTTTTGCAAATCGTTTCATACAGATCATGCACATAGCCTGAGTGCCCGTCCCAGGTTTCGCGACTGAGCGTGGGCATAAAATGAAAGTTCTCCATTTCTGTATCCAAGCATTTCATTTCATCAAAATAGAGCAGATCTTTTTTAGTGCGACAGCCATAGATTAAATAGAGATTTTGATGTGGCACATCATGAAGTTTCATATAATTAACCATACTCCTGAATGGAGCAATACCGGTTCCTGTACAAATAAAAAATATATCTTTTTCAATTGTTTCTGGTAAGGTAAATACCCCTTGCGCTCCACGAAAGGTAAGCTGAGAGCCAACTTCCACTTCGTTGAATAGGTAAGTAGTGCCAAGTCCACCTTCCAGGAGAACAATCAATAATTCATAGACATTGCTTCCGTTTGGCCAACTAGCAATGGAATAGCTACGCCATCTTTTATTTTTTTGTTCGTGGATCGGAAGGTCCAACGTGACAAATTGCCCTGCCTTGAAATCAAAAGATTCCATTTCGTCTACACGGATAAAATACCTTTTGGTATTGTAAGTTTCGTCTATGATTTTAATTACAGTTCCGGTACGCCAAGGTTCAAGTGCCATGGAAGTTAATTTTATTGAAAAATACGTCGTATATTTTGAATGAAAAATTAAAATATATAAGAGTTGTTATAAATAGAAGGTTTTCTTTTGCCGCCCTGAAAAAACTATTTCAAAAGACTAACTTTGCATTTCCGAAAAAGGAGTTGAATGAATCTGGATGTGCTGTTGAATAGTTATGCAAATGATGAACGCATTTTTTTGATTGCGGATGGCCTCTCGTTGCCTGCCCCGATTATTGCGATCCCCGATCCAAAGCATCTTTATCTGTCAGGACTTCATGGAAGCGCTTCCCAATTTATATTTTCGGCAGTTTTTAATCATCCTTCAGCTTCCCGGTTAAATCATCTTATCATCTTAAGAGACGCTGAAGAAGCGGCTTATTTTCATAATACGATTGAAAACATTACCGGAGCACTGGATATTTTTTATTTCCCTTCTTCATTCAAAACAAAAAAGAATTATCACCAGCTGAACAGCAGCCACGTAATGCTTAGAACAGAAGCACTGACTAAACTTAGCGCCGGTGGAAATAAAAAAGTACTTGTAACTTACCCGGAAGCTATTTTGGAAAAGGTAGTTCTATCTAAAACGCTATCTCAAAATATTATTTCTTTTAAGCAGGCTGAAACGATCAGGATTGATGAATTGCTGGCGCGGTTTGTGGATCACGGTTTCAGCCGAACAGATTTTGTTTACGAACCTGGTCAATTCGCTATGCGCGGCGGCATTCTGGATATCTATTCTTACGGAAATGAAAAGCCCTACCGCATAGAATTATTTGGAAATGAAGTGGACAGCATTCGAATGTTTGATCCGGAAACTCAATTAAGTGAACGTAAACTTTTGCAGGTCAATATTATTCCAAATGTAGAAACACAATTTGCTAGCGGTGAAAAAGTTTCCTTAATGAATTTTTTACCAGACAATACAATTGTATGGATGGAGAATTGGGAATTTATAAAAGAAAAGATTGAACAAGAGGAAGAGGATGTTATAGAGGAAGTATCTAAGCAGCGATCAGGTTCTAATCTTCAGCTCTATGCGTCGGGTACAGAAGATGATGGCCTCAATGAAATAAAAGAAGTTTCGGAAAAAGATTTTGTGGGTACATCCACATTAGAAAATCAAATTAGTGAACATCATACAGTTGAATTCGGCAATAAAAAATATTTTTCAAAAGGAAATGAAATCCATTTTTCTGTCCAGCAACAGCCTGCGTTTAACAGGCAATTTAAATTGCTGATCGATGATTTGAAAAATTATGAAACAAAAAAATACAACATTTACATTTTTGCGGAAAATCCAAAACAGTTAGAGAGACTGCATTCTATCTTCACAGATCAGAATACAGAAATTAATTTTGTACCCATCCCTGTTTCGATACATGAGGGCTTTATTGATAATGATTTAAAAATTGTTTGTTATACCGATCACGAAATTTTTCAGCGTTATCATAAGTATAAGGTAAAGCAGTCTTTCAGTAAAAATAAGGCACTCACTCTAAAGATGCTTCGCGAATTACAACCTGGAGATTATGTTACTCATATAGATCATGGCGTAGGCGTTTTCAGCGGACTGGAAAAAATTAATTCCAACGGAGTAATGCAGGAATCTGTAAGGATTGTTTATAAAGACAAAGACCTTCTTTACGTCAATATTTCCTCGCTTCATAAAATAAGCAAATACAGTGGCAAAGAAGGTACAGTGCCTAAAATGAACAAGCTGGGTAGCGATGTATGGAATAAGTTAAAAGACAAAACTAAAAAACAGGTAAAGGATATCGCTGCTGATCTGATCAAACTTTATGCTCATAGGAAGAGCCATAAAGGGTTTGCGCATTCGCCGGATAATTATATGCAAACCGAGCTGGAATCATCGTTTTTGTATGAAGATACGCCTGACCAAAGCAAAGCAGTGACTGATGTGAAAATAGATATGGAGAAAGAATCTCCGATGGACAGGCTTATCTGCGGTGATGTAGGTTTTGGTAAAACCGAGGTAGCCATCAGGGCTGCGTTTAAAACAAATCTTGATGGTAAACAGGCCGCTATATTGGTTCCTACGACTATCCTTGCTTACCAGCATTATAAAACATTTAGTGAAAGACTTAGTGATTTTCCTGTAAATGTTGACTATCTGAATCGTTTTAAAACATCTAAGGAGAAGAAAGAAACATTGCAAAAGTTGCAGGAAGGAAAAATTGATATTATCATAGGTACACATGCGCTATTGGGCAAAGATGTTAAGTTCAAGGATCTTGGTTTGATGGTTATTGATGAAGAACAAAAATTTGGTGTCGCGGCCAAAGAAAAATTGAAACAGATTCGCGCTACTGTAGATTCGCTTACACTAACAGCCACGCCTATCCCAAGAACATTGCAGTTTAGTTTGATGGGTGCGCGCGACCTTAGTATTATTAATTCACCGCCTCCAAACAGGCAGCCAATTCAAACAGAAGTACACGTTTTTAACCAGGATTTTATCAGGGACGCTATTTATTACGAAGTGGAAAGAGGAGGTCAGGTTTTCTTTATTCACAACAGGGTACACGGCTTGCAGGAAATGAAAACAATGATCCAGGGATTATGCCCCGATCTTAGTATTGCGCATGCTCACGGACAACTCGAGGGAAGTCAGTTGGAAGAAACAATTCTCGATTTTATGGATCAGAAATACGATGTGTTGATCTGTACAAATATTGTGGAAAGTGGTGTAGATATTCCGAATGTAAATACAATTATAATAAACAATGCACATCATTTTGGCTTGAGCGATTTACATCAGTTGCGTGGAAGGGTAGGGCGTAGTAATAAAAAAGCATTTTGTTATTTACTGGCTCCTCCTATGAGCACGTTAACGGCTGAAAGTCGTAAACGACTGACAACGCTGGAACAATACAGCGACTTGGGAAGCGGCTTCCAGATTGCGATGCGCGACCTCGATATTCGTGGTGCGGGTAACATGCTTGGTGGCGAACAAAGCGGTTTCATTGCTGAAATTGGTTTTGAAATGTATCAGAAAATTTTGGACGAAGCCATTCGCGAACTGAAGAGAAAGGACTTTAAAGAGTTATTTAAAGAAGAAATTCAGAAACAGGACGATTTTGTTTCTGACTGCAGCATTGATACGGACCTCGAAATTTTGATTCCCGATGAATATGTTGAAAATATTACCGAAAGATTAAGTCTTTATTCAAGATTAGATAACTGCGAAACGGAAAGCCAACTTGAGGAATTGCATAAAGAAATGATTGATCGATTTGGAGCTATTCCCCCGCAGGTGGAAGATCTCTTCACTACAGTTCGGTGTCGTAAGATCGCCATAGAACTTGGTTTTGAAAAGATGATTTTGAAAAATGGCACATTGAAATGTTTCTTTGTTGCCAATCCCGATTCACCCTATTTTACTAGTAAAACTTTTGAGCAAATTCTCAATTTTATTCAAACAAAAACTAACAAGGCAAAACTTAAACAGGTTGGGCGAAATGGAATATTGATTGTTAACGATATTGCTGATATGAGCGCATTGTATCATTTTTTGAAACAAATGAAAAATAACCTCGAGAGTAAAAGTGCGTTGAAGGTTGAGGTTTCTTAAATTTTGCCTCTTCCTTATCGTGAAGAACTGCGCTGAAATTTTATCAGTAAAGAAATAAATAATGACTATTTCTATTTTGGGAATTTATCTTACTAAAGTTGATTCTCTTTCAGTACATTTTCAATTCTTGCATTCAAAGTATCATAGTCAGTGTAACCCTGAGCTACCTGATAAAATTTAGATTCGCTTAGTTGTATAAAAACCGCCGGAAAGCCGCTTACTTTTAATTGCCGGCATAGTGCAAATTCCTCGTGCGCGCGATCTTTATATTCTTCTTCATTAAGTTTTTCGTAAAATTCCTCTTCTGGAATATTGTATTTTTCAAGAAGCAGCCGGTATGCTTCATCATCTGTAAGATCGCGTCCTTCAAAGTGAAGCGCGTATTCCATATCAGTCGCAAAACTTATCTGTTGCGCAGGATAATAATCTTTAAAAACACAAAGGGCAATAGCAGGCTTTTCCGAATTGGGAAACCAATCGCTCACGTCGGGATGTTTGATATGCCATAGATAATCTTCGCCGAATTTTATTCCGGTAATTTCTTCCACTCTTTTGTAAGCACCTTCTATATACTTTGCGGTAGCGCCAATGGATACGGGTTCTTTGGGTAAAATCATTCCGCCTGAGAGTACTTCAAATTCCAGTTTATTTTTGTATTCAGAATTTATTTTTTTGATCACTTCACTGAAGCCATAACACCAGCCGCAATATGCATCGTAACAGTATATTAAAGATTCATTCATTTTAATAATTGTGATTTAATAAATTAGTTTCATTTAAATTCAATTTTTTCTTCCTGGATATTTTTTACCGCTTCATATTTCTCTTCATAATCATTTCTTATTGTATGCATCCACCGATCCCACCAAAGAAAATACAAGCCATAGTTTCCTTTAAAATATTGATGATGCTGATTATGATTCACAGAAGTATTGATCCATCTTCCGATCCAATGACGGCTAAATCCTTTCAAATATAATTCGTAGCCTAAGTGCCCGTACACATTATAAATGATCATTGCTAAAAAGAAAACCCCAAGGTGCAGAGGATGAATGGGAATCATAAAAAGAAATACTACAAAAATCCCAGCCTCGACAATAGCTTCCAGTGGATGAAACGAATAGGCTGCCCAGGGAGAGGGGTTAGTAGAGTAATGATGTACCAGGTGAAATAACTTAAATAATTTTTTGTGATGCATCAAACGGTGTGCCCAGTAAAAGTAAGTGTCGTGAATAAGGAACATTAATGGAAAAACCAGGAAAAAATAGAACCATCCATACTGACGGATGTTTGTATAAAAAAGGGTGTGTTTTTTTATTTGCGGGAGTATCACTAAAGGCACCAAAGCAAATATGGCAATCGTACCGATAGAATAACGTATCTCTCTGAAATAGTCTTTGTTTTCAGGAAATTGTCTTTGAATTTTCTGATAGCCTATTTTTTTCCTTAATAAAAAATAAAAAAGTATAAAGGCAATGCCTGCAATAATAAAATACCTTAAACCAATTCTTTCTGCATTAAAAAAATAGCGAGACCAATGCATAAAATTTCATTGTGAGATGGAAGATATATTTATTAATTTTTTTTTAATTTTTATCCGCAATGTTTTTCGATTTCTTTAATGCGCCTCCAACCAGTTCTCGCCCACGCCCAACTCAGCCTCTATCGGTACGTCATTCGGCAGTCTCATGGCATTCTTCATGGATTCGAGTATGATAGGTTTTATAATTTCTACCTCAGATTTATGCGCGTCAAAAACAAGTTCATCATGTACTTGCAAAATCATTTTTGATTTAAAATTATGCTTTTGAAATTCCCGGTAAACATCAATCATCGCCAGTTTTATCATGTCGGCAGCGGTGCCCTGGATCGGAGAATTAATGGCGTTCCGTTCGGCAAAGCCGCGTACCGTCCAGTTGGAAGAGTTAATATCCTTCAGCCAGCGCTTTCGCCCCATAATCGTCTGTACATAACCGTTCGTTTTGCAGAACTGAATGGTTTCGTCCATATATTTTTGAATATTGGCAAATTCTTTTTTGTACGCATCTATGATTTCTTTAGCCTCCGTTCTGCTTACACCTATATTTTCTGCAAGGCCAAAAGCACTTTGTCCATAGATGATCCCAAAGTTTACACTTTTGGCTTTGTAACGCATTTCTTTGGTTACGTCTTCTTCTTTTACATTAAAGACTTTTGCAGCTGTTGCGGTATGAATATCTTTTCCAGATCTAAAAGCTTCTCCCATGGCTGGATCTCCGCTAATGGCCGCTACAATGCGCAATTCTATCTGTGAATAATCTGCGGAAATGATTACATGATCTTTGTCGCGTGGAATAAATGCCTTTCTTATCTCGCGTCCTCTTGCAGTTCTGATAGGTATGTTTTGAAGATTGGGATTATTGCTGCTCAACCTACCTGTAACCGCGATGGCCTGCGCATAATTTGTATGGACGCGCCCGGTTTTTTTATTGATCAACTGTGGCAGTGCATCTACGTAAGTTGACTTAAGTTTGGTGAGTTCTCTGAAATTTAAAATATCTTCTACTATCGGATTTTCTTTTGATAATTTCTGTAGTACATCTTCGCCGGTTGCATGCTGGCCACCTTTGGTTTTTTTTATTGTGGTTCCGATTTGCATTTTATTAAAGAGCACTTCACCCAATTGTTTGGGTGATGCGAGATTGAACCTGATTCCGGCTTGTTGATAAACACTTTCTTCACTTTTTTTTGCGTCCGCTTCCAATTCTGATGAATAGTGGGTCAGGAACCCGGTATCCACATTGACCCCTTCAAATTCCATATCCATAAGAACATTCAGTAAAGGGATTTCTACTTTTTCAAAAACATTTTCTACTTCTTTTTCTTTTAACAACGGAGAAAAAGCTTCTTTTAATTGCAGTGTAATGTCCGCGTCTTCCGCCGCATATTCTTTGGCATCTTCCACTTCCACATCGCGCATATTTCCCTGGCCCTTTCCTTTTTTTCCGATTAATTCTGTGATGGAAACCGGTACGTAACCAAGGTACTGTGCACTCAACAAATCCATATTTCTTCTGCCTTCACTTTCTATTACATAATGTGCCAGCATCGTGTCGAACAATTTTCCTTTTACTTCAATGCCATACCATTTCAGCATGATCAGATCATACTTTATATTTTGCCCTACCCATAGCTTTGATTCATCATTAAACACGGGTATAAAATATTGTAAGATTTTTTTTGTTGCTTCCTGATCAGGCGGGCAGGGAACATAATAACCCTCGTTTTTTTTGAAGGAAAAACTAAGCCCAACCAATTCCGCTTCATTGGGATCAATATGTGTGGTTTCTGTGTCAAAAGAAATTTCTTTTTGAGCAGATAATTTTTTTACCAGGTGATTTATGGCTTCTTCACCTTCTATTAAAAAATAAGTATGCGCTGTGTTATTGATATTTTTATCTGCAGCTAACCCTGTTTTTTCTTCCGGCACTTTGGCTTCCAAAGGCTTTGCTGGCGAGGTTTCTACCGGATTTCCAAATAAATCTCCCTGTACTACTTTTTTTTCTGTTTCAAAAACACTGTAGTCTTCCCCAAGAATTCTTTTTCCCATAGTTTTAAATTCCAGTTCTGCGAAGAGACTTTTTAAAGTCTCTTTATTGTATGCTCCTATTTTGAAATTCTCTTCATGAAACTTGCATGGAACGTCTGTGATAATGGTTGCCAATTTTTTACTAAGCACAGCCATTTCTTTTCCGTCCCTTATCTTATTACCCAAAGCGCCCTTTATATTTTCGGCATCGGCTAATACATTTTCAAGCGTTTCATATTGGGCCAGTAATTTCGCCGCCGTCTTTTCGCCCACTCCGGCTATCCCGGGAATATTATCAGCCGCGTCGCCCATTAATCCGAGAATATCAATAACCTGTTTCACATTTTTGATTCCCCATTTTTCGCAGACTTCTTTTTCGCCCATGATTTCCACGCTGCCACCCTGGTACCCTGGTTTATAGATTTTGATGTTTTCAGTAACCAACTGGCCAAAATCTTTATCTGGCGTTACCATAAAAACCTGGTACCCTTCTCTTTCTGCCTGCTGCGCCAATGCGCCAATAATATCATCGGCTTCATAACCATCACATTCCACAACGGGTAAATTAAAGCCTTCAATTATTTTTTTTATTTCGGGAATGGCAGCCAGCAGATCTTCCGGTGCTTCCTGCCGTTGGGCTTTGTAGGCCGCAAAATCGGTATGCCTTTCAGTAGGGGCTTGCGTATCAAAAGCAACAGCAAGATGCGTTGGTTTTTCTTTGTTGATCAGATCAGCCAATGTATTGGTAAAGCCGAACTGTGCATTCGTATTTTTTCCTTTAGAGGTAATTATCGGGCTACGTATTAATGCATAATAAGAACGGTAAATGAGCGCCATGGCATCTAATAAAAATAATTTTTTCTCCATTCTGTAAAAATAGCGCAAAGGAATTTGGCGGCAAATAGGAAAGGAGAGAAAAGGGGCTAATTAAGAAAATGGACTTTTTGTTCGTTCACTATAGAAAGATTGTCGGCGGAAATTTAAAAATTGGCGAACTTGTATTCAAATATCTTTTCAATTTGCCCTAAAAACGAACTCCTGCTGTTGACTGTTTATACATGTAAATGGCGATATTTCATATGGTAATTTTTGTTATTTTATACTGCGAGGAAGATGGTTTTATTCGTTCATTAACTTACCTTTGCACCCCGTAAACAGAAAAATTATGAGTGGCGCATTAAAAGAAGTAAGAAATCGGATAAAAAGTGTTCAAAGCACCCAACAGATTACCAAAGCCATGAAAATGGTAAGCGCGGCAAAACTAAGACGGGCGCAGGATGCCATTATTCAAATGAGACCTTACGCCC
>Ga0207933_1001537_pt1 | contig 17126 bp, 15 predicted proteins | sample NGESurdeep092012_4_FD_184488 | JGI IMG/M metagenome (GOLD analysis project Ga0207933, IMG submission 184488) | Arctic peat soil microbial communities from Barrow, Alaska - NGEE Surface sample F53-3 deep-092012 (SPAdes) | ecosystem: Environmental > Terrestrial > Soil > Wetlands > Peat ...
CCCGGCTCGGGGCGAGTTGGAGCCGGCGAACCTGCGCCTTCGAGCAGGGGGGTCGCTCGCTTCGCGGTTTCTTCCGCACCACGCGCGATCTGGAGCTGGGAACTGGCGATCATCCCGGGGGCCAGGTCATGCGGCGCCCGCCGAGGACGTGGAGGTGGGTGTGGAAGACGGTCTGGCCCCCATCGTCGCCGAGGTTGAAGACGAGCCGGTAGCCGGACTCGGCCACGCCCTTCAGGGCCGCCACCTGATGAGCCGAATGCAGCAGCGCCGCCAGGCCGGCGTCGTCGATCGCTTTGACCGCCGGCGAGTGGGCCCGGGGAATGACCAGAACGTGTACCGGCGCCACCGGATTCACGTCGTTGAAGGCGATGGTCAGCTCGTCCTCGTAAACCAACGGGGCGGCGATTTCCCCGCTCACGATGCGGCAGAAGATGCAATCGGGCAGGGCGGACAGGACTTGGGGCTCGGGGCTCATTCCAGGCTCAGGACGGCCATGAAGGCTTCCTGCGGAATCTCCACCGAGCCGACTCTTTTCATGCGCTTTTTGCCCTCCTTCTGCTTTTCCAGCAGCTTTCTCTTCCTGGTCACGTCTCCCCCGTAGCACTTTGCCAGGACGTCCTTGCGGAGGGCAGAAATGGTCTCGCGCGCGATCACCTTGCCCCCGATCGCCGCCTGCAGCGGAACCTCGAACATCTGGCGCGGAATGATCCCCTTCAGACGCTCCACCAACTTGCGGCCGTGGTTGGGAGCCTTGGTGCGATCCACGATCAAGGAGAGGGCGTCGACCGATTCGCCGGTGACCAGAATGTCGAGCTTGACCAGATCCCCGGGTCGGAAGCCGATCAATTCATAGTCCATCGACGCGTATCCCTTGGATCGAGATTTGAGCTGGTCATAGAAGTCGTGGATGATCTCGCCCAGCGGAAGCTCGTAGTCCAGCAGCACCCTCTCCCCCTTCTGGTGCTCCAGGTTCTTGAAGATTCCGCGCCGGTCCTGGCAGAGTTCCATCATCGCCCCCACGTAGGTGGAGGGCACCATGATCGATGTCTTGACGTAGGGCTCCTCGATCCGCTCGATGGCCATCGGGTCGGGCAGCATCGACGGATTGTCGATGACCTCCATACCCCCCTTGCGCAGGTAGACGTGATATTCAACCGTGGGGGCGGTGGTGATCAGGTCGAGCCCGAATTCACGCTCCAGCCGCTCCTGAACAATCTCCATGTGCAGAAGGCCCAGGAACCCGCAGCGGAAGCCAAACCCGAGCGCCGCCGAGCTCTCCGGTTCATAGACCAAAGAAGCGTCATTGAGCTGGAATTTCTCCAGCGCGTCCTTGAGGTCCTGATATCCCTCGGAATCGGTGGGAAAGACCCCGGCATAGACCATCGGCTTGACGGCGCGGTAGCCGGGCAGGGCCGAATGGGCACCCTGCGCGTCAGTCGTAACCGTGTCACCCACCCGGGCGTCGACGACGTTCTTGATGGCAGCGGTGAAGTAGCCAACTTCACCCACCCCAAGCGAGTTGGTGGCTTGCATGCGGGGATTGAAAACCCCCACCTCGTCCACTTCGTGGACGCGGCCAGTGTTCATCATCCTGATCTTGCTACCCGGGCGGATCTCGCCATCCACCACCCGCACGTAGACGATGACGCCGCGGTAGGCGTCGTAATGGGAATCGAACACCAGTGCCCGCAAAGGGCCGCTGGCGTTCCCCGCCGGAGCTGGCACCCTCTTGACCACCGCCTCCAGGATCTGATCGATGCCCTGCCCCAGCTTGGCCGAAGCGAAAATGACGCTGGCACGCTCATCGCCGGTCAAGGCCGAAATATCCTCGGCCACCACCTCCGGCTGAGCGGCGGGCAGGTCGATCTTGTTAACCACCGGGATGATCGCGAGGTCGGCCTCCACGGCCTGATAGAGCGTCGCCAACGTCTGCGCCTCGATCCCCTGGGCCGCGTCAACCACCAGCAGAGCCCCCTCGCAAGCGGCCAATGAACGCGAGACCTCGTAGGCGAAGTCGACGTGGCCCGGGGTGTCGATGAGGTTCAGCTGGTATTCCCGGCCGTCCTCTGCTCGGTAGGCCATGCGCACCGCCTGGAGCTTGATGGTGATGCCGCGCTCGCGCTCCAACTCGAGGGTGTCGAGGACCTGATCAGTCATCTCCCGCTTGCTGATCGATCCGGTGATCTCCAGCAATCGGTCGGCCAGGGTGGACTTTCCGTGGTCGATATGCGCGATGATGCAGAAATTCCGGATCAGATCCTGGTCCACGACCTGTAATCCTAGGTTGACGTAGATGGGCGGCAGACCGCTTGCGTGCCAGACCAGCGGGTAGAAGATCACCGTGCGAAACCAGATAGGACCGAGCTGGGAGATTTGAGGCACTACTGGCGATTTCCAGTGGGTACCGAAACCGCCCGGGCAGAGTGGGCCGGTGATCACCGTTGCAAGGCATGGCTGGAGCGATCCCGCAGCCAAGAGCGTACCTGGGAGTCGCTGTTCCATGGCGTTGCCGCCGTGCAGGCGACCCGGCCCGATCCAGCTCGGCCGGCTGCTCCGCGTCGCCCATCCGCTGGCTCACCAACTCATCGATGGCGGCCTCCAGGCCGGCGTTCTCTGCGCCTGCATTGGCCCCTGCGTGGCTGTCCAGCCACGCAGGGGGAGATCACCTTTTCCCCCGCATACAGCGCCGGAGTGACGCCACAGACGCTGGGTGGAAACGCCAGGAGGGCTCGATCACACTGTCTGCTACCGGACCGCCATCCGCGATAGACACGGACCCGGGACAACGCGCTGAGCTCGGGAGGCTAGAACTAACTGCCGATGCGCCGCTAGAGCACACTTCGGCGAATTTGTTGAGCTTGCCGGACATCGGTGTTGATAAACTCACAACGTATGGCCGATGATGAAGAGCGCCTGCGAACGACCTGGGAAAGTTGGGCTCACCACGATCGGCAATTCGCAATTCTCAGCGCCGACGAGGTCCGCAACTGGGACGAACCACGTTTCATGTCCCACACGTGGGAACTTGATTTTGCCCTTGACCTCGCGTCCTGCCACACCAACCTGAACTACGGTCGGGCTCTCGATTTAGGTTGTGGGATGGGTCGCCTCACTCAGCCGCTTGCCGACCGATTCGACAGCGTTGTAGGACTCGACATCTCATCTGCGATGATCGACAACGCCATAAGGCTCAACCAACGGCCCAACTGCGAATTCATGAATGGAACACTAGAGCGCTTGCCAAGTGCCGAGTTCGATTTCGTTATTTCGGTCTATGTCATACAACACATCCCGACCAGCTTACAAGGCCCAACTCTCCGTGGAATGCTCCGCGTCCTCAAACCCGATGGAGTTGCCGTGGCAGTGATCCATGGTGGATTATCGCCGTTCCGACGGTTGATACGACGCATGGGTCCTCGAAGGCTGAAAGAATGGCGCTGGCAGCAACAATACCCGAATCTGCCCATGATAGAGATGAACCCATTATCACGTCGGCAAGTGGAGAGCAGCATCGCGCCCGGGAGGATTGTCATGAAGCAAAAAGACTGGTACGTCGTCGCGCCGTAGCGTGATCACTGTCTGGTGGCTAAACTGAACGCGCTTCCGCACGGCGTATGGACCCTGTTGCGGGACAGCCTGGAAGCGCTGGGCCTTCTGCCGCTTCGCTCCTCGTCCACCAGTACCCTGGGTGATTCCAATCAATCCCGCCATCCTTAAACAGGAGTGCGCCTGCCCTGTGACGTCCGGGCAGTCAACATTTCACGATATATCTTTACCAATTGATCGACTTGCTTTGTGATCCCAAACTCTGCCCGTGCGCGTACCTGCGCGGCTGAACCCAGGTTCGTCCGCAGCTTCTCGTCGTCGAGTAACAATTGGACGGCCGCCGCCAGCGCGTCGGGCTCGGCGGCGGCGAGAAGTCCATCTCGGCCCGATGTGATCACCTCCGACGGGCCACCGCCAGTAGTAGCGACCACCGGGACGCCGATCGCCATCGCCTCGAGGATCACCAGGCCACCAGGCTCCGGGCTGGTCGACGGCATCACAACAACATCCCAAGACGACATCACGACCGACATTTCGTCACGCGGCACCGCTCCCAAAAACGTCACCAGATCAGTCATGCGACAGTCCTCTACGAACCGCATTAACTGAGCTGCTAGTTCCTCGTAGGCTTTGAGCGAGCCGCCTGCTATCTCAAACCGTACTCCCGAATTGCGCTCTGCTAGGCTACGCGCCATCTCAAGAAAGAGTCTGTGCCCTTTCCACGGGTTGATTCGGGCAGCCATCCCGACCGTCCGTATGCCATGACTACGCTTCGCACGACCAATGTGAGTGGAGATCATTTGCGGGCTCACCGCGTCGCGAATTACCACAGCCTTGGCGGTCATTGCTGCGTCCCTCCGACAGACGTTCGCCAAAACCGATTGGCTGATGCACAATATCTTGTCTGCCCGGGCGATTAGCCGGGCTAAAAGTCTCCACCGGAAACCCGTCAGCAATTCGCGAATGTGCCATGCATGGGGCACGTCAAGAACCTTGGCCACCACGGCACCGACAACAACTATCGAAGTGTTGGTGTGAACAAGCTCCACTTCAGCCGCACGAGCCATCCTGATAATGCGCCACAGTGTGGGGATTGAGCCGACGGCCCGAAGGAGAACTCGCCCCGACATTGCCTCCTTACGGTTGCGCGGAACGCCCAATTCGCCGACGGTCACCGTCGCGCCCATCGCCCGCAACGTTGTGCACATGTCGCCTTCGAAGGGAGCCGCTACCAGTACACGAATGCCGCGACTGACGAATTCCGCCGCCAGGTCGCAAAGACAACCTTCGGCACCCCCGGCCAGTGACCCAGACGATGAGATGAACAAGACAGACCTGAGCGGCATGCCCAGACTATTTCCCGCCACCGCCGGATGATTCCTTCGAATCAAGAGCGGCTCAACTGCTGATGGCGGTCAAGGGCAGCGGCCAACCACGCAGGCTGCACTCCGCGCACGAGGGTGATGACGCACCGCTCATCGGCTGGTTCAGGGCATACCGAGTCTTCGAGGATCGCCATGGGGCCACCGGCATACACTGGCAGTCCATTTCGAAACCGGTGGGTCTTGTAGCACCGGCTGATGTCCGCGGCAAAAGAAAGGCCCGCACCTTCGGCGGCAGCGTGTCCCCGGCTGGCGAGCGCTCGATGGACGCGACGCCCATCAACCCGTAATTGCTCATCGCGAACCGGTGCCACCGGCCAACCACTGCGGTGAGGTGATCGCCCTTCACGGGAATTTCGGCGGGGTCCACCTCGCTCAGCCAGTCGCGCACGTCGGCGGGCTGCACGTCGAGGTAGATCACCTCGCCTCGGTCATTGCTGGCCAGGCCCTCACCCCATGTGACTAACCACCCGACGATTTCCCGGCGGCTGGCGCTGCGGACTGTTGACTCGGCTGAGCTTGCCGTGTGCAGGACTGTTGCTGTCGCTGTGACGGCCGCAGGCCGGCCAGTGGCCGTCCTGCTCAATGTGACTCCACCCGACACCCACGAACGGCCGGGTACGGGCCTGCGCCGGTAGCGGTCCCGCAGTTCAAGCACCAAGGCTTCGTCGCCAGCCGCGCGGGCTTCGCTGATCTTCATGCGCAGCGTCACCGACAATGCGTCGCCGGGAAGAATTTCGTCGCGAGCGGCGGTCGCCGTCTCAAGACAGATTCGCGTGGTCACGACTCGCCTCCCTCGGTCTTGCGGGCGACCAGAGCAGAGGCTTCGATGCGCAGCTTCCCGCCCTTGCCGCCAATTTGGATTGCCGCCAGGTGGCCGCGCTGCACCAGCCTGCGGATGGTTGCCGGGTGCATTCGGAGCTTCGACGCGGCCTCGGTCACGGTCAGTACTTCAGTTGGCATGTGCGCGCACTCTAGCACGGTGCCGAACCTTTGTTCGCAGGCCGTGCAGGGCCTTACCGGCGAGGCTGACCCCGGCGATTGCGTGCAGCGCCTTGTACGGAACCCAGCTGCCACGACCTTTACGGCGCGGCCATCCCGGACCCTCTGGACCACCCGCCGTCGAAACTCAGGTGCATAGGACTTGCCCATCTCTGCCTCCGATCTTGGTCTCTGACTCTCATCAGCCGAGTCCAATCTTCGGGGACCATATCAGGTGGACCAGTAAACGGGGATCGGTCAGCATGGCCTAACCAATTCGGGTTTGCCAGCGTCACTTGCGGGGACTCCCGCAGTGTAATATCCGCGCCAGTCGTTCCGGCGCGACCATTCCGACATGCTGATCGCAATAGATATTACGCCGCTGCAGACGGGCCACCGCTTTCGCGGTATTGGGAGCTACACCCGTGGTCTTTTGGGCGGGCTGGCCTCGCTCGATACCGATGACCGTTTCATCCTGTACGCTTGGAACCGAGTGCCTCTCGACCTAAGCGAGGTAGATCTGCCGCGCCAATCGACCATTTGCACGTTAAGTCACTTCCCTGGACTGGGGCGCGCGTCCGCTCTGGTAACACAGCAGGTGCTCATGCTGCCACATCGCATCAGATTGACTCCGGACATCTTCCACCAATTGGGGATAGTGGCCGATCCAACCGCCGGTGGCCTCCCGTGGCACTTGCTCGGACACTCGGTAGTAACTGTCCATGACCTCACCCCCCTTCATTCCGTCGGCAATTATTTCGCTGGGAAACGTCTGCGACGCATCGTTTACGCTGGCATGCTGTATGGCGCGCGACACTGTCGGCGAGTTATTACCGATTCCGCCGCGTCGGCCGATGACATCAGGACACGATTGGATCTTGAACCGAACTCGGTGGCGGTGGTTCCGTTGGCAGTCGATGTGGCCCTGCACAAACTGCTTACCCAGGACATGCCGCCTGACACGAGGCTGGCTCTGCCATCCAAATATATCCTAATGATCGGGGGCGATCTTCCGAACAAGCGGCTCGATACGCTGTTGGACGCATTCGCGTTGGCGGACGTTAGCCGGGTTAGCCTTGTGGTAATCGGACCTTCGGGACCCAACCTGGCCCGATTCGCCATTCGGCAACCGGAACTTGGCGCAAAGGTGTTTCGGTTCGAGCACCTGGGCATGCGTGATTTGGCGGCCGTGTACCGCCGCGCGGCCTTGGTGGTTGTGCCTTCGGAGATCGAAGGCTTCGGCCTTCCCGTGATCGAAGCGATGACCGCGGGGGTGCCCACCGTATGCTCGGATGCGCCCAGCCTCGTCGAAATTGCCGGAGGCGCGTCTGCGTCCTTTCCCCGGGGCGATTGCTACGCACTCGCCAAAATCATAAGTCGGCTACTCAGAGTCCCAGTCGAGCTAACCCGACTTTCGAAAGGGGGACGTGATAGGTCGCGGGAGTTCGACTGGAAACGCAGCGCGGAGCTCACATACGACGTCTACGATCATGCGCGCCGCTCTGTGAGCCCGTGACAAGCCGACCGCGACCTGTCCGCTTGGCCTTCGATATGCGGGTTGCGGCTCGCAACCGAACTGGGACCGGCCGTTACGCGCGCGAATTGGCGCGGTATTTGACGAACGATCCAGCGGTGGAGTTCCTTCCGATTGAAGACAAGCCAACCCGAGTGGCGACTTCCTTCCCGGAGCGGGCGGCACGGGCAGCCGGCGACCTCGTATGGCCACAGGTCGGGCTGCCATATCACGCAGCCAGACTTCATGCAGACATTATTCATGCTCCGGCATTCATCGCTCCCTTGTGGGGCAGGTCGCCGACGGTGGTGACGGTTCTCGATACGATATTCCATCGCTGTCCCGCGGACTATCCCGCCTGGTGGGCTGCATACATGAACTGGGTGATGCCGCACGTGCTTGGCAAGGCCAGAGCGGTCATCGCCATCTCCGCGAAAACCAAGTCTGATCTCGTATCCGACTTTGGTGTCGACGCCGACAAGATCGAGGTGATTCATCTTGCTGTCGACCACTCTGTGTTCCGTCCGTCCTGCCTGCCTCGTCCAATCGCTCATCCGTCGAACTTGAGACCAGGATATGTGCTATCAGTCGGTGGCTTGGTCCGCCGCAAGCGGATTCCCCTGTTACTAGAAGCCTTCGCCGCCATCCGCGCCGATGGGCGCCGGCAAGACCTACAGTTGGTCATTGTCGGGGACGCCTCCGATGGCATGGCGGGAGCCGGTGAGGTGACGGAAGCAATCCGGCGCCTTCACATGGGGTCATCAGTGATCATGTTGGGGCGGGTGAGCGACGGGCTGCTTCCGGACCTTTATCGCGGAGCAGCGGTTCTGGCCAGTGCCTCCGATTACGAAGGCTTTGGTCTCACCCCCCTGGAGGCCATGGCTTGCGGCACCCCAGTCGTGGCACGCTCAGGTTCGGCAGTGGACGAGGTGGTCGGCGATGCTGGCATCCTAGTAGGTGATGGGCCCGCTGCCTTGTCGCGCGCGTTGTGCAGGCTTTTGGACGATGCCCCATTGCGCCAGCATCTGCGGGATAAAGGGCTAAAGCGAGCCTCCCAGTTTACGTGGGAGGCAGTGGGTCGCGAGACAGTCGCCGTTTACCGCCGGGCACATGCCGGAACCTCAGTCGAGTGAGCCCAAGGCTTCTCAGCGGCGAAAGTCACACCAAGGCAACCGGCGCAGCTGCCTTCGTGCCAAACATGGCACGAAGGGTCGCTCCCGGCTGGCGCGAGGTTGCGACCTGGCAGCGTTGACCATCATCCTCCTTGTCTTTGCTGGAGTGGCCCTGGTCCTCCTCTCCCTTTGGCAGTGGCCTGCGGTACCAATTCTCCTACTGGTCCTCGTAGCCATGACCCCGCGCTACTCAATGAGCGTCTTCGGAGTAAACGTCAACGCCGAGCGCTTCGCACTTCCGTGCGTATCAGCGGCGCTGATGATCAGGACCTTAGCCAGTGGCAGGGGCGTAGTTCGCTTTGGTTGGGCGCACGTCGGATTAGGCTTGTACCTGTCGAGCCTAGCGGTATCTTCTCTTTTGGTCGCTCCCCAGCGCAGCCAGAGCCTGAAGTTATGGGTTCTTGTGGTCATCGTGAGTTCGTCTTGGTGGATCGTATGCCAGGTGGTCCGGACACCACGCACCCTGCGCTTCACGTATGTTGCATTCCTGATCGCCGCCGTGTCAGAAGCCGTGCTCGGTTTGACCATGATACTTTTGAATGCGCTCACTGGATTGAACTTCGGTCTGCAAGCGGACAGCCTGACGGGGGTTCTGACTCCATATGCCTCGCAGTATGAAGGCAACACGTTTGGGAGTTTCGTCGCTGCGGGCGTTGTCGCCTGGTTAGCCTGGTTGACTATGCGGCCATCAGGCCAAAGGTGGCGTCCTTGGGAAGTCGGTGTGCTTTTGGTCCTCGTGGCTGGCGATCTTGCCAGTTTCTCCCGCGGCGCCTGGATAGCGACCGCAGCCGGCGTCCTGCTAGTAGCCGTAATTGCCGGCCGTATCCGCAGGTGGTTGACTGTGTCCATCGGATTGAGCGCCGTGGGATTGGCGGTCATACTCGCATCAGGGGCGGACGGGTCGCGTCTGAGTAGCGGCTTGGTCACTCGATTGGCAAGCCTACCCTCGATATTAACCGGGGCTGGGTCACCGACCCGATTTGACCAATCGTTCACTCAGCAAGTGATCTTACGTGATTTGATCTCCAGTCCAATTGTTGGCACCGGAGCCGGAAGCCTTGGGCAAAGATTCCACTACGTGACACAGAACCTGCCCGCATGGAATGGCAACCTGGAGTTGCACGTCTTAAACGACGCTGGAGCTATGGGATTGCTTGGAATCGCGATCCTGTTGCTGTGCACAGCGGTCCCCCTTTGGCGCTTGCTGAGGAAGCCACGATCCGACGTCGACAAGCAAGTGGCCACTGGGTCGCTGGCGATGATCGCAGTTCTGATCGTCGCCTTTCAAGCAACTGAAGCGACCTACCTGTCTTACAGCTGGTTGATATTCGGACTCGCGTGGGTTGCCGGGCATCCGCGTCGTGCCACGAACTTGGCGGATACCGCTGCTCCATGCACCCAGATCGTGGCGCCCTAGAGTAACAGTGAAGCAGAGGCCCGACCAGCGCCGGAACATTCTCTACATACGCTCGTCAGGTGGACTCGCAGGGGGAGCTGAGCTTTGCCTCAAACAAACCGTGTTGGAGGTCGCGAGCTCCGGATGGGAGACACTGGTTGTCGTCCCATTTGAAGGAGACCTGTCTGCGGCGCTGCGGGCACGGGGTGCTGAAGTGGTGGTAATGGAGCTCGGAGCTTTCCGCACCAGGAGGGAGATCAGATCCTTCAAACTAATACTTCGCCTCATTGAAGTCGTGCCGGCGGTGATTCGCCTGGCACGCTTAATTCATACTCGAAGGACCTCCATCGTGCATTCGAATACCTCCGTCCTGCTCGCTGGCGCTATCGCTGCACGGCTAGTCGGCGTGCCCCACGTGTGGTGCGGCAGAGCCGTGTTGTCTAGGCATCAATACCTCGTGAACTGGGCACGGGCGTTCACTGTAGGTGCGACGTTCCTGCGTAGACGGTACGAGGCGGGACGTTCTGGTTATCCCATCCGCAAATGGCCGAATCCAATATTGCGGCGCCCGCGAGCGAATGACCTTACTTGGTTATGCTAATTTGCTTCATCGGCACGCGCGGAGTTCCCGCAACGTATAGCGGTTTCGAGACGTGCGTGGAGCAGTTGGGGTGGAGAATGGCGGCTCGCGGTCATCGAGTCATCGTTCATTGCCGGGCAACCCACTATCGGGACCCAGTTGCGATGCATCGTGGAATGGAGTTGACATATTTGCCTGCCATCCGTGGGAAGCACTTGGAAACGCTGAGCCACACCGCACTTAGCGCGTTCAAACTACCGGCAGACGGCGCGATTGTCTGTATGGGGGTGGGAAATGCCCCCATTGTTCGGGCCCTTGAAATGCGCGGGCGTCGGACCGTGTTTAACGTCGACGGTGCTGATTGGCTCCGAGACAAGTGGGGCCGATTCGCGACTTCATACCTTAGGTGGTGCGAGCGGCTCGCCTCCAGCTCGTCGAGTATCCTGGTAGCTGACGCCGCATCGGTGCAGCACTACTATCGTGATCAATATTCCCGGGCGTCTGAATTGGTGGCTTACGGCGCGGATCCTCCCGCCGACTGCGGAACGACAACCCTCCAAGCGCTCGGCGTCCTACCGGATAAATACGCTCTATTTGTGGGGAGGTTGGTCCCTGACAATGCGGCTCACGACTTTCTAGACGGAATTCGACTTGCCAATTGGGACGGTCCCGTCATGATCGTCGGCCACGCGCCGTATTCACAAGACTATATCCGACACTTGCACGAGATGGCCCCACCGAATGCCATATTCACCGGTTACCAGTTTGGATCCGCCTACCAGCAACTTACGCACCACGCACGAGTCTTCGTACTGGCAGCAGCCGTAGGCGGCACCCATCCGGTCCTGGTTGAGCAAATGGCGGCCGGTAATTGCATATTGGCGCGCGACACGGAGAGCAATCGAGAGGTCCTCGGCGGGACTGGACTCTTGTGGCGAAACCCGGCGGAACTGGCGCGGTTGCTAACACTCACCAACGCCGAACCTGGCCTACGGCGTAGGCTGGGGGACCAAGCGAGCAAGCGAGCGCGGCAGCACTACGATTGGGAGGCGGTAACGACGAAGTATTTGGATCTGTGCGAGCGAACCTTGGTCGGCAGGTAGGGGGGCAGATCAGGAACTGGGGAGTTCGCTGCCGAGGCCCGCGTGGTCGATTTGTGTCGTCGATCCGGATAGTCCGCCTCCGTCAGCGGCAGACTCCACCAAATGTCGCCGACCACGGGGCCGTGAGCGCAGGCCGCCAACCATTACCGCAATCGTTTTGGCAACGATAATCAAATCAAGTTTGGGGCCGACGTGTTCGATGTAATACAGATCCTTGTCGACGTTTTCGTACATCGGAACGGAGTCGCGATGATGGACCTGCCACCATCCGGTGATCCCCGGCTTGACCAATTGGCGGTCGAGTTGCCATGGTTGGTATCGACATAGCAGGGGTAGCTGCTCGGGCCTCGGCCCAATTAGCGCCATTTCACCCTTCAACACATTCACGAGCTGTGGTATCTCATCCAGCGCTGTTCGTCGGAGCAATCGCCCGAGCCTCGTAATCCGTGGGTCAGACTCCGACAACTTGTCTGAGTAGACTGGTGATCCGTTGTACATCGTGCGGAACTTGACGATTTCGAACGGCTTACCCAATCGGCCTGCCCTCTGCTGCCGAAAGAACACGTGGCCGGGGGAGTCAATCTTGATAAGTAGGGCCAGAACGATGACCGTCGGGAGTAGTGCAGCACCGATCAGCAGTGCCAACATGAAGTCGACGATCGTGCGAACTGACAAATACACCGATTGGGCCGGACCGGGCCGGTGGCATGGATCTAAATTACTGCCCCCCACTTGAGGCGGATTGGACTCACTCTGCAAATCGTCAAGTTCCTCCCAGTCGTGCCGTTACTGTGCCGTCAGCGCGAAATTGTAACCGACCAGTGACACCGTGTCCAGTGAATACGAATAGGCTCGGCTGCACTTCCAGCGAGGCAGTGTTCAAAACTGGGATGCTCGGATTTGCCCGCAGATGCGAGCCTTCGATTGCAGAGATCACCGGGACCTGGACGTGCCGGAATCAGTGGTTCGACGCCCCGTGACCCCATGACGAGGTGGAAGAGGGCCATAGGAGGGGTTGACGACTGGCGAGAGGGTGGAACTGGCCCTCTGAGGGCGGGGAACAGGACCCTTGGCGACGTCAAACTGCAACGTCTCTGCTCGATCCTGGCCGTGCGCATGGTCTCCGCCGTACTTCCCCCCAGTTCGGGCCTGGTATTCGCCCTGCCGACGAGCACAGCTCGCGGTCTGCTCGGCGCCAATGGAATCGCCCCGCCGCCGGCTCGGCGCGCGCAACGAAATGGCCTTGCGACTTCGAACATGACACGACCCAGTTCGGCGCCGGAATCGTAGCTGGCCGGGGCCATGGGAACTGGTGGCTCTTACCCCCAACGCCCCGGGAAGTTGACGACCCGCCCGTGGTCCGCGAATCCGGAGAGCCGCAGCAATTCGCACGTGCAGATCGATCCGGCTCCGCGCCCCCGGACGCGTATACTGCCATTGCCGGTACCGATCAACACTGTCAGTTCCGACTACCTTCCACTGCTCTATCGGGTAATTTACACAGGCTGACACAAGTGATGTCGTTGCTAAGCAAGCGGCTGCCTTAGAGGTAACTACGGCGAGAGGTGGGCTGGGACCAAGCATGTCCCGCGAACGAATAGATGTGAATGAGGTGTACCCATACGTGAACGGTTCTGCGACGACTCCTACGGGATTGAGCCTTTATGAGTTCGGAGGATCAGAGAAGCACGTTCGGCGAAGTCATCGACGATTCATCCGCTATTTCCGGTCATGTAGGTTGGTCCTGGACCTGGGATGCGGTCGTGGCTCCTTCATGAACCTGTTGCAGGAATCGGGCGTGGCATGTGTCGGCGTGGACTCGTCGCCAAGTTCTTTGGATGCATGCAAACGTAGAGGATTGGATGCGGTCGAACTTGCTGACGCTACGTCATACCTCCGGCGGCATCCGGACACATTTGAAGGTATCTTCTGTTCCCACCTGATAGAGCATATGGAGCCCCAGCAAGCAGCCGCCTTGCTGGATTCATCTCTGCTGGCGCTCCGCCCTGGCGGGGTAGCAATATTTGTAACGCCGAACGCAGCCGACCTCGAGGTGGTTGCCGGCCGCTTTTGGCTCGATACGACCCACGTACGGCTGTATCCATCCGAGTTGCTGCTTTCCATGATGCGCAATTCTGGATTTGGTAACCTCGAGGTTGGTACATTCGGAATCGTAACCCGCCAGGGCCTAATGCGCAGAGTCGTTCTCAGTCTTCTGTTGGGTAAGCATTACGGGCACCCTAACGCGTATGTCATCGGAAGGAAGGCGATTGGCTGATTGGCGGCCACGCCGAACTACGGTGGCCCGCAGCGCCACGGCGCGAAACGCATTGGGGATCTTCGGCGCAGGGGCGGTACGCAGAGTCGTCACGTTGGCCGCCCTATTTCTGATATCCCGAACACTTAAGCAGTCCGACTTCCAAGCATATGCCCTTCTCCTGGGAACGGCCGAGCTATTCCGTGGAGTTCTTGGCTTCAGTTCTGACCAACTTCTGGTGCGACTACTGCAATCGACAGAACGCGACACATGGCTGGCCCCAGCTATCCTTCTCAAGGTCGCGCTGGGAATCGGAGGTGCCCTACTAGTATGGCTGCTCGCGTGGATCCTTGGTTATCCTGCCAGCGCCGTCCACCGGGCGTGGATCTTGGTCCCGTATCTTGCGATTGCTGGCACGAATGAGTCTATGGCTGCCTTCATGCAGTCGCGTCGAACCGCATCAGTAACGGCGATTAGCGTGGCCCTGGCTGGTGTCGGTTACCTAACCGGCGTTATTCTCTTGGCCAAGGCTAGCCTCGGGTTTGTCGCGTTCATGGCATGGCTGATCGCGTTTGAGGGGTCCATACTTCTGCTCCAAGTCGTACTCGCTCGGCGAGCGCTCCGCTGGCAACTTCGATGGAGGCTTGAGAGCATCGTGGAGCTCCTAAGAGCCGGTTGGCCTATCGGGCTCGCCACCGTGCTGACAATGACCTACTTTCGCCTCGACGTGGTGGTCCTAGGCCACTTTTATCCGGATGAGGCGGATCGGTACTATTCAGCATATAAACTCGCTGAGTCGGCGCTTTTGATCGGCGTGGCCGTTAGCGGAGCGCTTTTGCCGGAGTTGAGCCGTATGGCACATCGGCCCCACAGTCCAACGTACCGCCTCGTAAGCGCGAGCCTAGGCGGGTCTTCGGCCGCGGTGTTGATTGTGCAAAGTTTAATGCTCGTTTTCGGACGCGACATAGCGTCGATGGCCTATGGAGCATCGTTCGGCACAATAGCTCCAGCGCTGGTGGTCCTCTTGGGCGCGGCCACTTTCATGGCAGGGAATATGGTAACGGCAGTGGTTATCGTTGCTTATAGCAAGCAGCGGTGGCTGATCCCTCTCACTACATTCAACGTGGCGGTTAATCTGGTTGCCAATCTGGTGCTAATCCCTCGGTTTGGGTACGCGGGCGCGGCCTGGGCCACTCTGATCACCGAGGCTCTGAATGCCGCGATACAGGTCTGGCTCGTCAAGCGCATCTTGGGTCTTTGGCCTGTCAGATGGCCAGGAATCCTGGTAGGTCTGAGTTCGATCCTGTATGCAAGCTTGGCGTTCGCCTCGTTCCGGCCGATCGTCGTCTGGACCGTGGCGTCAGGTGGCATTGCGTTGGCTCTGGTTCTCCTGATACGCGCCGCTTTGACAATGAACGTCCGCAGTCTCGTTGGTGATTTGTCTGGATGAGCCCTTGAGCGGACCTTGTCGACCGTTGAGCCTTGGCTGGCACCACCACGTAGCGTTCGCTGCCATCGTAGACGACGATCGGGCCAATTCCGCCGTAAGTCCGCCGCGAGCGGGGGGCGGTGATCAGGATGCCAGTGGCCGTGGGGCTTCCGGGTGTGGACCCAAGGCTTACCTGGTTTTCTTAGCGTCCCAACGTGCGGTCGCCCGCTCCGTCGGGCATCTATGTCAAATTGGAAATGGCCAGCCGGAATTGGAGCAGGATTCACTTTGTGCCGAAGGATGTGCGTTTCGGCGAGGCTGCGCATCGCGTGAGCGACGGCCTACCGTTAGCCCCCGACGCGGAGAGGCGCTCCCCTGGCGACGGAGCGTTAGCGGTCCGGGCATTCTGCGGGAAACGAGCACATTGACCTCAAACGCGCTGCCGAGAGACGATCCGAGCCCTACCCGGGATGGATCTGGAACAGCCTGTTAGGCTTTCGCTAGTGCGTTCACGACTCCCCTACGACTGAATGGCGTCGTGAGTCAGCCATGCCAACTATGCCAGTCCACAACATCAAGTCGCGTCGTCGTCGTAAAGTAAGCCGCTGGCGACCGGGGACAATCGTCGTCGTCATGGTCATCCTGCTCGTCAGTGTTCTGGGTGCGGGGACATTCAGCTATGTGTTCGCGAAAGGCCTCGAATCTCAGATTGGCACCGATTTCCAATCCGGCCAGGCACAGCTAGTGGCGGGGCGCACTCTTTTGAAGCAGGCGAGTAGCGGATACCAATCGACTCTGATTCAAGGCGCCAAGGCGAACTTCGCAGCCGCTCACAAGGACTTCCAAGCTGTTTCAGCCAATGCTCGGTACCGCCGAGCGGACCAGGCCGGCTCGGTTCCCATTCTCGGCCTACCCATAGCCGGCCGGGTCGCCGCCATACGCAACCTAGCCTCAATGGGAGCGGATCTTGCGAACGCAGGAACTCACAGCGCCGACGTCGAACAAATACTCCTCGGGGGCTCGGCCGTAGCCGCGCCTGGTCAGGGTGCCACGCGCCTCCTTGGCCTCATGACCGCGGCCGCACCCGGAGTCGGGCTCGTCAATTCCGACTTTCTGGCCGCCAAACGTGCCGCGCTAGCAGTTGACCCGTCGGTGCTGCCTGCCCAATATCGGGGCTTGGTAGGCTCTGCGATCCGCAGCATCGAGAAGGGGATCGCTGGCCTGGGCGCCTTCACCAGTCTGGTTCCCGTTCTCACGGAGATCCTGGGCGGCAATGGAAATCGAGTCTATTTGATTGAGCAGACCAACCCAGCCGAACTCCGGGCCGGTGGCGGTTACATCGGCACTTACAGCCTCGTCGGCGCCGACCACGGAGCCCTCACCGTAGAGCGGTCCGGTGATACCCACGACCTCCCAGACTATAAAGTGCAGAAGGGCCAGCCGGGATACGTAGCCCCACCCCCAACCATGACCGAATTCGTCGCCAAGCGAAGTTGGAATCTGGGTGATTCCAACTTCTACCCTGACTTCGCATCCAATGCACTGGCGGCGGAGCAATTCGCTCAGCGCGACTTCGGCCATCCGGTGGACGGGGTAATCTCAATCGACCTGGATGCAGTCGCCGGAATCCTGCAAGTTGTCGGCCCGATGAAGTTGCCAGGCTACAACGTGACTCTGACGAGCACCAATTTGGTGAATCAGGCGGTGATGCTGGAGATCGAAGACCCAAATCATAAAGCGGTCCTGGACTCCCTCTCGGGTCTGCTG
>Ga0207933_1001538_pt1 | contig 17121 bp, 16 predicted proteins | sample NGESurdeep092012_4_FD_184488 | JGI IMG/M metagenome (GOLD analysis project Ga0207933, IMG submission 184488) | Arctic peat soil microbial communities from Barrow, Alaska - NGEE Surface sample F53-3 deep-092012 (SPAdes) | ecosystem: Environmental > Terrestrial > Soil > Wetlands > Peat ...
CGCCGCCACCATACCACCCCGCTGTTGGCGACCCGGCTACCTTAGGCTAATTCCCCCTTCGAATGCGCTTCTGCTCCCCTGCCTGCGGTCACAAAAGCCCCCTCCGGCTGTTACCTTTGTGTAATGTCTCGAAGGGACTTCGAGTGGGTAAGCTGCTTATAGAACGGAATTACCGTGGGTCCATGAAACCCTCTCCCCCGGTTACCAATGAGGTGAAGCGAGGCCCCTTGAAGCGAGGAATACTAGCTCTGGCTTGCACTCTTTTCACGACAGTTTCGTTCGCGGAGTGTGTCCAGACACTGCCAGTGAAACAGGAATACAAGCAGTCGCAATCCGTCGTGATCGTGACGGTAGAGTCTGCCCGTCGGGTCCCGCAGTCTTGGGACGCCTTCGATGGAACTAACTTCACCGTACACATCGATCAGAAGGTGAAGGGCAAGCAGTCCGGAGAGATGACTGTCTTCAGCGAACACAGCGATGATACCTTCAATTTAAAGGTCGGGAGCCAGTATCTGCTCTTTCTCACAGACACCTACCAGCATTGGGAAGTCAATAAGTGCGGAAATTCCGGCTCGCTGGACGACGAAGGCCCGGTGATCAAGCAGATCGCTCATATGCTCGGCAACGATTAGAGTTCTGGGCAACGATTTAGAACATTCTCTGTTCCAGAGGTATGTGGACCGCCTTCAAGGCAGACATTCTCCGTGCAAACCAAGGCGGGTACGGTGTATGCCTAGCGGCCGCCCCCATTGCCCGTGCGCAGCCTGCAGAATAGAGCGGATTCACGATTGCTTTGCCCCACCGTGGTTCGAGAAGTGCGGCTTTTCTTAACGGAAAAGCCGCGTATGGTGCATCTGCCTCGGGTACACCTATCGTGAATCCTCTCTAAGCGCATCTTCACGACCGTGAACCTGTGAACTCCGCGAACGCGTGAGCGGCACCTGTTTCCGCAAGAGACGATCCCCGCCCGGCTTCTGTTGTCTCCATTGAAGATGAAAATACTCCTGCGGCTACCCTAAGGTAACCATCAATGGCTCTTCTGGGGACGATAACTCCTTGAGAGATATATCTCCCATCCGTCTCCTCCTCACCGGCCTGCGCCCTCTCATCTTCCGTAAGTCATTGTCCTGCTTTACCCTCGGATTCCTTTCGTTACGAAGGGAACCGAAAAGGCAGCACCGGCGCGCGCGCACTTCGCCCCGAACGTAAGGGCGCGAACTGCTTCATTTCTTGTCATGCATTCCAGCGTGCGCCAAGCTAACACTTAAGTCGTAGGACATACAACTTTGGTCGTATGGGGAGTACGGGCCCCGGGGGACAGGACAATGAAAACTCTTGCAACTATCTTGGTGCTGGTTTTGGGATCGGCGGCCGGCGTCGCACAATGCACATCGAGCCGCGTAAGCGCTCGCGACGAGATCCACAACTCATCCGCAGTCATTGTGGGAACAGTGACGGCGGCGGTTCCGCTGGCGGAATCATGGGATTTCCTCGACGGAGTTAGCTATACGGTGCGCGTGGACAGCATCCTCCATGGTCACGTGGACCGCGCCGAGTACCACGTCTTCAGCGAAAACACCCCGGCCGCATTCCCAATGACGGTGGGCAAACATTATGTGCTTTATTTGCAGCCGCAGTATGACCGCTATGAAATCAATTACTGCGGCAACTCGCATCAGACTGAAGAGCTGGAAGCCTCTGCCAAACAGCTCGCAGAAGTTCGCTAATACTCGGCAGAACCAACCCGGCTCCGGACAGATTTTGATCAGAAATCCGTCGTTTCAAGTATCGGGCCGGGCCGGTTCTTCTGAGTCTTTTAAGTTTTCCTCCTGCAATGCTGCGCCTTGGTGGACAAAAAGGGCATCGCGATCACGATGCCCTTTTTACAGCGGATTGGATCGAGACTATTGCAGCAGCGAACCGTTTTCGGGGACTGCCTTGGCTTCTTCGGGCGGAATCACGACGGCGGCGGCGACCTTGTCTCCTTCTTCGAGGTGGAGCAGGCGAACCCCTTGCGTGGAGCGGCCAGCGGCACGAATGGTTTTGGTATCGATGCGGATGATCTTGCCGAACTGGCTGATCACCATCAGCTCCGAGCTCTCGTCGACGAGCAGAATTGCCGCAACCTTGCCGTTGCGCTCGGTGGTCTTCAGGTTGATCACGCCCTTGCCGCCGCGGGTTTGCAAGCGATATTCATCCACATCGGTGCGCTTCCCATAGCCCTGGGTGGTGACGGAAAGGATCAGCGAAGGGCTTTGGTCTCCGTTGCCGTTCTTTTTGCGCTCCCGCGGAGTCGCAGCCAGTCCGACCAGATAGTCGGATTTGCCGAGGTCGATTCCCCGTACGCCGTAAGCCGGCCGGCCCATGGAGCGCACGTCGTTCTCATGGAAGCGGATCGCCATGCCGGCATGGGTGGCGAGAAAAATAAGTTGATTGCCGTCCGTGTGACAGGCGCCCACCAACTCGTCGTCGTCATCGATGCCAATGGCGATGATGCCCCGCGCCATTACGTTTGAGAAGTCCTTTACCGGCGTTTTCTTGATCGTGCCCTTGCGAGTGGCGAAAAAGACGAAGGCTCCCTCTTCGTCCAAATTGCGCACAGGGAGAATGGTGCGCACGGTCTCGCCCGGCTGCAGGTTGAGCAGGCTGGCCATGGATTTGCCCTTGCCTGCGGCGCCGACGTCGGGAACCTCATAGACCTTCAGCCAGTAGACCCGGCCGGTGTTGGTGAAGCAGAGCAGATAGGCGTGCGTGGAGTCCACGATGAGCTGAGAGACAACGTCTTCTTCCCGCGTGCGCATGCCCAGCCGGCCCGTGCCGCCCCGACGCTGCTGCCGGTAGGTGGAGATCGGTGTCCGCTTCAGATAGCTGGAGTGGGAGACGGTGACGGCAACCTGCTCGTCGGCGATCAGGTCTTCCAGTTGCAGCTCCGCGCTCTCGTCGAGAATCTGCGTGCGCCGCTGGTCGCCGTACTCCTTGCGCACCGCCTCCAGCTCCTTGACGATGACTCCGCGCAGCTTTTTCTCCGAGGCGAGGATGGACTCATATTCGGCGATGCGCTCGCGCACCTCGGCCAGCTCTTTGAGTAGCTCGTCGATGGAGAGTTGGGTGAGCCGGTAGAGCTGCAATTCGAGGATGGCGTCGATCTGCCGGTAGCTCAGGCCCGGCTCCCGCGCCGGGGCGGTCGAGCCACTGTCGAGCTTGATGATGATTTCCTTGCCCAAGGAGAAGGTGCGCAGGTTCTCACGCGCTTCGGCCCGAGAAGCCGACCCGCGGATAATGCGGATGACCCGATCGAGGTTATCCAGCGCGACCTTGTAGCCTTCCAGAATGTGTTCGCGCTCACGCGCCTTGCGCAAAAGGAAGGCGGTGCGGCGGCGCACCACGTCCACGCGATGGTCGATGAAGTGACGGATCGCGGAATCCAGCGAGAGTTCCCGCGGCTGGCCGTTGACCACAGCCAGAAAGATCATCGAGAAGCTCTCCTGCATCTGCGTGTGCTTGTGCAGTTGGTTCAGGACGATCTGGGCCTCGGCGCCGCGCTTGAGGCCAATCACGATGCGCATGCCATCGCGATCGCTCTCGTCGCGGAAGTCGTCTTCCGCGATGTCGGTGATGACCTTATTGTTGACCAACTCGGCGATGCGTTCGATGAGCTTGGCTTTGTTGACCTGGTATGGAATCTCCGTGACGATGATCGCAGAGCGGCCGCCCTTGAGCTGCTCGATGGCGGCTTTGGCGCGCATCAGGAAGCGCCCCCGGCCGGTACTGTATGCCTGTGCGATCCCCCCCCGTCCGTAGATGAAACCTCCAGTGGGAAAGTCGGGGCCTTGCACGTGCTTCAACACCTCAGCCAGCCCGGCGTGAGGATTGTTCACCAACTCGATGGTGGCGTCGATAATTTCCGTCAGGTTGTGCGGCGGAATGTTGGTCGCCATGCCGACGGCGATGCCATTGGACCCGTTCACGATGAGGTTGGGAATGCGCGCCGGCAGCACCGTCGGCTCCGCTGTGCTCTCGTCGTAGTTGGGAACGAAGTCGACCGTGTCCTGGTCAATGTCAGCCAGCATCTGGCCGGCAATCCGCGTCATGCGGCACTCGGTGTAGCGCATGGCCGCAGGGGGATCGCCGTCTACGGAGCCGAAATTGCCCTGCCCATCCACCATGGGATAGCGCAGGCTGAAGGGTTGCGCCAGCCGGACCAGCGTGTCGTAAATCGCCGAATCGCCATGCGGATGGTAGACGCCCATCGCCTGGCCCACGACCTTCGCGCACTTGCTGTACTTCTTGTTAAACTCAAGCCCCATCTCGTGCAAGGTGTAGAGAATGCGCCGATGCACGGGCTTGAAGCCGTCGCGAATGTCGGGCAGCGCTCGGCCGATGATGACCGACATCGAATAGTCGAGATACGAGTGGCGCATCTCCTCTTCAATGTTGATGGGAATGAGAGAGCCGGGTCTGCCGGGAGGATTGCCGCCGCCATTCGGATCGCCCAGCGGAAGAATGGGATTTTGATCGTCTGCCATAGGAGAGAAGGGCCGTTCGTTAGGAATCTGCGCTTAAGGGGCTGCGGAAAAAGAAGCCCTTTTCTATGCGCCTGGAGCGAAAACGATTTAAGCGAAGAGCTACTCTTTCATCATACGTTTTTAAGCCCTTCCCGGCAAGCTGGTTGGAGCGATTTAAGTCTCACATTTTGAAGGGTTTCCGTTTCCTCGCAGTTCCTCTATTGAGGCTGTAGAGCGCAATCGGGAAAGGCGTTCAAAAGCGGCCGGGCAGGCGGCCTGCTTCCCGGAGCCCGCAGATTTCAACCTGGCTTTTTGAGAACCCGCCCAGAGAACCGGCTGTGCCGCACTTACCCCAGCGTGGGCAGAGAGACGATGCTGAGCACGACTTGCAGCAGCAGTATCGAGCCGGTGGCCCACAAGAAGACACGGCGGTGACGGCTCTCCAGCACATCGGCGAAGACCCCAGCGATAAATGCCAGGAGAAACGGCAGAGCCCAGAGCGTGGGCTCGCTCGATATGCCCGTGGTCAGCAGAAAAAAGAGCAGCAGAGCAATCAGCAGCGGCATGGTGTTCCCGAAATAGCGGGAGCGCCGGTGGAGGATGTAGAAGAACAGGGCAGCGGCGGCCGCAATTACCATTGCGGCGTGGCGCGGGTCGAGGACCCAGATGCGAGCCGCACCGAAGGAAAGCCACATGAAACCGGCGCCGCTGCGGAAGAAATAACTGTAGGCGTCGGCGTTAAAAGTGTAGGAGGCAAAGACAAGCACCAGCGCGCCCCCCGCGACCAGCGCCACGATCGGGATCACCGCCGCGCGATGCCCTTGCGCGAGGTAGCCCATGAAGATCACTGACAGAGCGATGGCGATCATGAAGGCCGACACGTGCGCCGCCGCGGTAAAGCCAAGCGCCAGAATCAGCAGCAGGAGCCGCGTGCGTCCTTTTCCCCAGGGCCCCTGCAGAGAATGCGCGACTCCCACCGCCGTATAGACGGCAGCAAACAACCCAAATGCGGCCAGAATCTCATTGTTGGGGTAGGTGCAGGCGTGAATGACCGGCGGAGCAAAACAATAGAGGGCCAGCGCAATGAAGCCGCCGGTATTCCCATAAAGGCGACGGCTAACCCACCAAAGCGCAGCCCCTAGAGCCAGGCCCACCAGCAGAAAGGCTCCGTGCATCAGCAGAAGCACATAGCTCAGCTCATGCCGCATCTCCCACGTCGAGGTGTCTTGGGATTGTCCGGCTACGATGCGCTGAATAGTAAGCGGCAGCCCGGCAACGCGATACCCCAGAGTTCCATCCTGTATGTTTCCACAGGTGGTAAAGTATCCGGCCAGCGGTGAGGGCCTCTCCCAAATCTCTCGGCCGCAGCGGGCAAAATCGTAATCCCGTTTCGTCAATGTTTGACGGTGGATCACCCACAGACTTTGCGCGCATAACAAGAGCAGCAGCAAGAGCGCGAGCTGTTGGGGACGCTTAAAGGTAAGAAGACCGGGCTTGACCATTCGAAGATCGGGGAATTTCCAGTGTATAAGGTCGCCACGCGGCGGCGAAAGGAGCGGAGCCGAACGGGAGCCGTCGGCGCTATGATTGAGGCGTCGAGGAAGACCCGCGATGCTGCCAGTGATCCCTCTCTGGATGGCCTCCGTCTTGTATCTTGCGGTTGCCGCAATTATGGTGCGCGCATACTTGCGAACGCGGGATGTTGGCTTTGTGTGGCTGGGCGTGGCTGTTCTCATCTGGCCTTATGTTTCTCGCCTGCTCGAAAGGGGGGAGACCGCCGCTCTTAATCATCGTGCGGCGGACGGTCAATGGCCCGGATTTTTCCCATTCAGCCTCATTCCGCAAGCGAAAATCGGGCTTGGCGATCTCCATATTTTTCTCTATGGGCTCGATCACCTGATTGGAGCGGGCCTTCTGTTGGTCGCCGTACTTTATTTCGCTCGGGGAGACGGGGACCACAAGCGGCGGACCACAGCCTAAGAGAGACAGGCGCAGGTCATCCATTTGGCGAACAACATTGCTTCGCGGCGGCGGAGCGGTTAGGATTCGAGGCAAATGCCTGCGAGCCGAAGCGACACTGAGCGGCTGGTCTCCGCCGCGCGCGATGAGGATGACAATTCTTTCGAACTGAAGCTGCGGCCCAAACGGCTGACCGAATTCATCGGCCAGGAGAAGGCAAAGGAGCAGCTGGCTATTGCGCTTGAGGCGGCCAAGTCGCGGGGCGAGGCGCTGGACCATGTGCTGCTCTTCGGCCCCCCCGGCCTGGGCAAGACGACTCTGGCCTCGATTATCGCGAATGAGCTGGACGTCGGCTTTCAACAAACCTCCGGACCCACGCTGCAAATCCAAGGCGATCTGACCGCCATCCTCACCAATCTCCGGGAGCGCCAGGTTCTGTTTTTAGACGAGATCCATCGCCTGCAGCCGGTGCTGGAAGAAAAGCTCTATACGGCGCTGGAGGACTACAAGCTGGACATCATCATCGGCCAGGGCCCGGCGGCGCGCACCCACGTGATGGAGATCAAGCCCTTCACGTTTGTCGCAGCCACCACCCGGCCGGGGCTTCTCTCCTCCCCGCTCCGCTCCCGCTTCGGCATTCTGCTGCGCCTGGAGTTCTACACCGAGGATGAACTGCGCTACATCGTGGAACGCTCGGCAGAGGTGCTGAACGTGCCCACCACCCGCGACGGCGCGGCGGAACTCGCCCTCCGCTCGCGCGGCACGCCACGGATCGCCAACCGACTGCTACGCCGGGTGCGAGACTATGCGCAGGTGCGCGGGAACGGCCGCATCGACCGCGAAACGGCGCAGGCGGCTTTGAAGCTGCTCGGCGTGGATGCTCACGGCTTTGACGAGTTGGATCGCCGGCTGCTCTTAACCATCATTGAAAAATACGACGGCGGCCCGGTGGGTCTGAATACGCTTGCCGCGACGCTGGCGGAAGAAGAAGACGCGCTCGAAGAAGTCTACGAGCCGTTCCTAATCCAGATTGGATTTCTCGATCGCACGCCGCGAGGACGAGTGGCAACCCGGCTCGCCTACGAGCACTTCGGCTTGCCTCTTCCACGCAAGCAAGCTCATCTCTTTTAGCATAGTTACAGCTACGAACCATTCTCATAAGTCAGGAAGGCCGATGCCAAGAACCGAATCCGCAATGTTGCCCCTGGGCACAGAGGCGCCCGACTTTTCGCTGCAGGACGCCGTCACCGGCAAGACCGTGGAGCTGAATGATTTCCGCGATCATCGGCCTTTGCTGGTCATGTTCATCTGCCGGCACTGCCCTTTTGTGAAGCACCTGGAACACGCTTTGGCCGCCTTGGGACACGATTACACCAAGCAGCGACTGGGAATTGTCGCCATCTCCAGCAACGATCCGGAGGCCTATCCTGAAGACGCGCCGGCCAGCCTGCGTCAGCAAGCCAAGGATCTTGGGTTTTCTTTCCCCTATCTTTTCGATGAAACCCAGCAGGTTGCGCGGGTCTACAATGCAGCCTGCACGCCCGATTTTTTCCTCTTCGACCGGTCACTGCGACTGATCTATCGCGGGCAATTCGATGGCAGCCGCCCCGGCAACGGTGTCGCGGTTACGGGCGAAGATCTCCGCCGAGCCATCGACTTGACATTGGCGGACGCACCGGTTCCCGCCGAGCAGCGGCCGAGCCTGGGCTGCAACATCAAATGGCGCGAGAACTGAGCCGTGTCCCACCTGCTTGAAGTCGACCACCTCTCCGTGCGCTTCCGCGAGCGGCCGGTGGTGAGCAATCTAAGTTTCGCGATCGACTCCGGCGAAGTCCTGGGGCTAGTGGGCGAATCCGGCTCCGGCAAATCGGTTACTTCCCTTGCCATCCTGCGCCTGCTGGATGCGGCGGCGAGCATTGAAGGCAGCATCCGTTTTGCCGGCACCGATCTGCTGAGCTTATCGCCCCGTGATATGCGCAGCCTCCGCGGGCGCAAGATTGCCATGATTTTCCAGGAACCGATGACGGCGCTGAATCCGGTAATGACGATAGGGCGTCAGATCGCCGAGGCCATCGAAACGCATCAACCGGGACTCAAGCGGGGACAAGTCCGCGACGCCCTCCTGGAAGCGCTGCACGCCGTAGCCATCCCCGAACCGGAGCGGCGGCTGCGCGATTACCCGCACCAGTTCTCCGGCGGCCAGCGGCAGCGGATCCTGATCGCGATGGCGCTGGTGAATCGTCCGCAACTCTTGATCGCCGATGAGCCGACCACCGCGCTCGACGTCACCGTGCAAGCTCAGATTCTCTCCCTGCTCAAGGATCTGCAACGGCAATTTGGTCTGGCTCTGCTATTCATCTCGCACGATCTGGCGGTGGTGGCCCAGATTGCCAGCCGGGTCGCCGTCATGCGGCACGGGGTATTGCTGGAGTCGGGCACGCGCGATCAGATCTTCTTTCATCCCGGCCATGCATACACGCGCAGCCTATTGGGCGCGGCGCCGACCCTCACCATCGATCGCAGCCAACCGCTCGCAGCCCTGCCGGCCGCAGAGACCAGCGCCTCCGATCCGTTGGTGGAGGAGGCCCCCGGTCATTGGGTGCGCGTCAGCCAGTAAGCTGTTCCATCGTGCATGCGTCCCGGCAAATTGTCTCAGGACAAATCCGATTATCTTGAGTGCGTTCGTTTTGCCGCTCTGGCGGCAGCGATAAATTCCAGAATTCTCTTGGCGTCTTTCTTGCCCGGCGAGCGCTCGGCGCCGCTGGCGACGTCCACACCCCACGGGCTGAAAAGTCCAACCGCTTCGGCAACATTGCCGGCGTGAAGGCCGCCGGCCACGATCACGCGCAATTCCCCGCCCTCCTCATCAAGTATGGCGCGGGCGCGCGCCCAATCGAAGCTCGTTCCGGTCCCGCCCGAGGCGGCTGCCGTCTTCGCATCGAGCAGAACCGCATCTACCGAGTTATGGCGGGCAATGGCGCGCCATCCGTCGCGAAAATCCCGCTGCACTGCCGCGGAATCTCCATTGATGTTCCAGTGCAGTGTCTGTATCAGAAAGAGTTCGGAGCCGAACTCCCGGCGCAGCTTTTCCGCCAAAAGCGGATCGGAGCCGCCGTGCAACTGCGCTCCATCCAGGCCAGCGGCGCGCACGGTGAAGACAATCTCATCGAAGCTGTGCTCCCCAAAGACGCCGATCTTCTTGAGGTTGCCCGGCAGCGCCGTCGTAATGCCCGCCACCTCTTCCGCGGTCACTCGCCGCGGGCTGGAGGCAAAGACGAATCCGATGGCGTCTGCGCCGCTATCGGCAGCCGCACGCGCGTCTTCAAGATTGGTATTGGCGCAAATTTTGATCCACATGGCGAAGACTCACTTCCAGGCCGTAGCCGCTCGCATCTCGCCCCGAAGATGCGGGCTTGAGAGCAGCTTCGCCAGCGCCAGGCCTGGATGCGGCTGCCGCATCAGAGATTCACCGATGAGAAAGGCGTGAAATCCGACGCCGCGCAAACGTTCGATATCCTCGGCCGTCGCGATGCCGCTCTCCGCCACATGAACCGCATCGGCGGGGAGCCGCGCGGCGAGTTCTAGCGAAACCTCCAGCCGCACCTCGAAGGTCTTAAGATCCCGGTTGTTCACGCCGATCGCGTCGCAGGATAGATCTAACTCGGCCACGCGATCCAATTCCTCTCGCGTGTGCACCTCACAAAGCACATCCAATTCCAGCGCATGCGCCGCCAATGTCAGCTTGGAGAGTTCCCCATCATTGAGTGCGGCGGCAATCAACAGAATGGCATCGGCATGATGGGCGCGCGCCTCCAAGATCTGGAATTCGTCGATCATGAAGTCTTTGCGCAGGCATGGCAGAGCGGCTGCCTCCGATGCAATCTCCAGATTGCGCAGACTGCCCTGGAAAAACGGTTCGTCCGTCAGCACGGAAAACGCCGCAGCGCCGGAGCGGGCTAATTCGGCGGCGAGCGCGGCGACATCAAAATCAGCGCGTATCAGTCCCCGCGAGGGCGAGGCCTTCTTCAACTCCGCAATCACCGCAGGGCCGGCCTGGGCACTCTGCCGCAGCGCCCGCACGAAGCCGCGCGGAGTATATGCGGCCGCAGCGCGCTCCAGATCGATGCGAGAGCGATGCGCTTTGCGCTCCTCCACGGATTTCCGCGTTGCCGCCAGAATCGTTTGTAGCTGGGTGCTCATGGTCGCAAATAAACCGATTCCTAAGTATATTCCGCCAGCCAAGGGCCATCAGAAGCAGCGCCACGCCGGTACAGCGCCCCTGGCCAGGCAATTACGCTGTAAATACGATAAGTTCATTGCAGGCATCGCCTAGCACCGAATCACCCGCGAAGCGTCGGCAATGTCGCCCGGATAGCATCCATGCGTGAAATCGAGTCATCCAAAAAACGGAAAATGGCGCACATGCCTCCACACTGGCCGCGAGAGTTCGATTTGTGGTCTCGCATTGGTGCGTCCGGCCGCTCCGTGCTGATGCTGGACTATGACGGAACGTTGGCGCCCTTTCGCAAGGAGCGCTTGGAGGCCTATCCTTACCCCGGGGTGCCGGAGCGGCTCGCCCGGCTCGCCGCTCTGGAGAGCGTGCGCTTAGTGCTGGTCTCCGGCCGCCCTGCGCGCGAGTTGCTCGGCCTTCTCACATGCGTGCCGCGGATTGGCGAGCGGGTGGAGATCTGGGGAGATCATGGGCAGGAGCGACTGCGCAGCGACGGCTCCTACTCATTGCGTCCAGTGGGCGAAGAGGAGCGCAGACTCATGGACGCGGTGAAGGAGGAGGTCGCGCGGTTAGGCCTTTCCGGGACAGTGGAGGCGAAGCCGGCGTCACTGGCCATTCACTGGCGCGGACTCGACCCGCAAGAGCGCGACCGAATCAACTCCGCGGTCCGGACGCTCTATCGACAGCAGGGGGAGCGAAGCGATCTGCGATTATTGGAGTTTGACGGCGGCATCGAGCTCCGATCAAAACATGCCGGCAAGGATGCCGCGGTAGAGCAAATTCTCGCAGAAGAGGAACCCGGCATCATCGCCGCGTACCTCGGCGACGATCTGACGGATGAGGATGCGTTCGCCGCGGCTGGCGATCGCGCTCTCTCTATCCTGGTTCGCATCGAGCCGCGAGAGTCCTCGGCCCGCTTCTGGCTGAAGCCGCCGGAGGAACTGTTGGAATTTCTGGATTCGTGGGTGCACGCGGCAGGAGCCCGCTCCAGGAGAAAGGACTCATGAAGACAAAACCGCCCGGTTTGATTGTTGTTTCGAACCGCATTCCCGTTACCTCCCAGTACGAGAAGGGCAAGCTGCGGCTGCAAACCAGTAGCGGCGGCCTCGTGAGCGCTCTGGAGCCGCTGCTGGAAGATCAGGGAGGGGTTTGGGTGGGCTCGCCAGGAGGCTGCGATTCGCCGGAGATGCGCAAATTGATGGCGGGAGCGGCGCACCCTAAGAACTATCGATATTCCTCGGTCTATTTGAGCGCGGAGGAGCAGCAGTATTTCTACCAGGGCTTCTCGAATGAGGTTCTCTGGCCGCTCTTCCACGATCTGCAATCCCGCTGCAACTTCGATCCCAGGTATTGGCGCTCCTATCAGGACGTCAATCGAAAGTTTGCCAAGGCAGCGGAGAACGCTGCCGGCCCGGATACGCTGATCTGGATCCACGACTACCACCTGATGCAGGTGGGAAGAACGCTGCGCGCTCACCGGCCCGAAGCCCGCTTGGCATTTTTCCTGCACATTCCTTTTCCCCCGCCCGACATCTTCGAGAAATTGCCGTGGCGGCGCGAAATTCTGGAAGGGCTGCTGGAACACGATCTGATTGGCCTGCAAACCCGGCGCGATGAGCGTAACTTCGTGGGCTGCCTGCGCAGTTTTGTGCCCTCCATCAAGATCGCCGGAGGCGAGGAAGGCCATACCGTGGTCAGCGAGCGGCGCCAGACCTACATCCGCTTTCTGCCCATCAGCATCGACTACCGTAAGTTCTCCGAAGCTGCCGCATCCGCTCCCGTCCAGCAGCGCGTGGAAGAGATTCGCGCCCATCACTCCGGAATGCAGATTGCCCTGGGCGTGGATCGCATGGATTACACCAAGGGCATCCCTGAGCGCCTGAAGGCTTTTCGTTCTCTGCTGCGCAACTATCCCCAATTTCATCGCCGAGTGACACTCATCCAGATCGTTGTGCCCAGCCGCGAGAGCATTCCTCACTATCAGGACCTGAAGAATGAAGTAGAGCGGCTGGTCGCCGAAATCAATGGAGAATTTGGGGAGCCGGAATGGATCCCCATTAACTACATCCATCGCTCCATCCCGCGCGATGAGCTGATCGCGGTATACAACGCGGCGGAGGTCGCACTCATCACTCCGCTTAAAGATGGGATGAACCTGGTAGCCAAGGAATATTGCGCCTCGCGCGCGCAGACCGACGGCGTGCTCATCTTGAGCGAGTTTGCCGGCGCCGCACCCGAGCTTCGCAATGGCGCGCTGCTGGTCAATCCCTACGATGAAGACGGCGTAGCAGCGGCGATCAAGAAGGCTCTGGAGATGCCTGCCGAGGAGCGCCACCGGCGCATGTTGCGCCTGCAGAATCAGATTCGGACCGCCAACATTCTCAAGTGGCGCGACCGCTTCTTCGCCGCCATCAAGAAAAGCCCCGCCGCGAGCTAGAGTATTTTTCCTAATACCGTGGGGGGGTGAGATCGATTATGTGCGGCCATTCTTCGATGGAATGGCCGCGCGGGGTTCGGTTCCTGACCACATACCATTAGGAAAAATACTCTAAGGCCGATCTCCTGACCTTCTGTCTCTGAATTGGTGACGTGATCTTCTGGGGCAATGACTTTCTGGAGTGGTGATGATTGGAGCTGTATGCGCGCCCCCGTCCCCGCTGTGCGGCTCTCCCCCTAGAACAGCCGCACATTGCGGGTCGGAAGGCGAGCGGCAAAATCCCTACCCGCTCGCCTTGCTCAATAGCGAGAAGGGCTATTTGATCGTGCCGTTCAGGCCTTTGGGGAAGAAGGCGCCGCTGGAGGAGCCTCCACCGTAAACAACCTTGAGAACCTGGGTTGTGGTACGGCTGAAGGCGAGCCCGTTCGAATCGGCATCCACGGTGGTCGCCGCCCCGTCGTTCACCCCAACTCCTATATCGTCGTTTCCCGTGCCATCCAGTGAGGCCCGCGCTGCTGCAATCTTAGTGGCTGCAGCCTGGGCGGGGGCGCCCGCCTGGAAGACGCGAGTGCGGATGCTGCCGGCGTGATACGCCTCCACCGCGAGAATGCCCGCTGCCTTATCCAGGTAGGTAGCACTGGAAATTAGCCCCGCGGCGCCGAGATAAGCGGTGACACCCACGTCCTCAAAGATGAAGGCGCCGAGCAGGAAATTCGTCTCATTGAGAAAGGGATCGAATGACGATCCCAGACCGGCCGCCGACGCCAATGCGTTAAAGCTGTTTTCAAGATCGATGTTGGGCATCGCGACGGCAGAGGATGCGAGCGCGGACCGCAAGAATGTGACGTGGTTTTGCTCGTCGGCAGCCAGTTCTGCGGCAAATTGCTGCAAGAGCGGAGTCTGAAAAGGCACAGCAGGATTGGATTTCACCGTAACCATCCCGCCAGAGGTGCCGTTGGGACCAGTGATGCCCACACCGGCCTGGTCAATCGTCTTTCCTGCGGTTGCCAGGGTGTAGAACTGCGCCTCCAGGTATTCAAGATTGAGCGCGAAGTTCAGGATATCGGCGTCGGTTACGGCGGATTGCGCGAATACGGTCCGCCCCAGTGCCAGGCCGGCGAGAGCGGTGCCGCCCAGCATCATGGCGGCGCGGCGCGTGGATTTCCGTTGTTCTGCGATGTTGATCTCTTTGTCTGTCGTTTCCATGTTTGCTCCTCCTTGGAGCGTTTCACTTTCACGGTGAACTAACGGGAATGGCCCGAAACGGCCACCCTCCACGCCGCCTGCGCGCCGCGTTGCCAGAAACGGCGCGCGCGGAGCAGCCATACGCACCCAACTTGCCGCTGCTTAGGAAGTTGTCGCTGCGATGGTGCCATTGAGCCCGTTAGGGAAAAATCCGCCGCTCTTGATAGTGCCGGAAGTGCCGTTCAGGTAGACGATATGCAGAACCTGATCGGTGTTGCGGTCGAAGGCGATTGAATTCGAGTCGGCGGCCACAATGGAGGTGCCTGAAAGCGTAGTCTCAGCTCCTCCGCCGACCATGCCGCGCAGGGATGAAATCTGATTGGCATAGGTAAGATAGGCGCCGCCGAGCTGGGTGAGCAGAGTGCGGATCCCGGCGGCATGATAAGCTTCGACGCTCATAATGGCGGCGGCCGCCCCAAGGTTGGTCTTACTGCTGAGCAATCCAGCCGCTCCGTGATATGCAGTGACTCCTACATCCTCAAACGTGAATGCTCCCACGATGAAGCTGTTCTCATCCGCAAAGGGATTAAAAGCTGATCCGATACCGGCTGCCATCGCGGCAGCATTAAAACTATTCTGCAGGTCTATTGCCGGCTCGCTGACGGCGGCAGAACCAAGCGCCTTCCGCAAAAACCGTACATGGGCCAACTCGTCGTTTGCAATTTCGGTTGCAATTTGCTGCAGCGCCGGAGTTTTGAAGGGGACCTGAGTCCCGCCGGTGACCTTGCTCCCGCTCCCACCTGTATCCGCGGATGAGAGGCCCGATCCAGTGACGGCCCGCACATAGAACTCGGCCTCAAGATATTCGAGGTTGAGAGCGAAATTTAGAACGTCCGCGTCTGTGATGGCGGTTTTCGGGGGAGTCGTCGGCGGTGTCGAACCCTGCATCGAGGAACCATTTCCTCCACATCCTGCCAAAGCTAGGGCTCCCGCAGCCCCAGCGCTGAACCCCACACCGGCGAGAAATTTACGCCGGGAAACGCCTCTTCGAATCAATTCATCGATTTTGTCCACGGTGGTGCCTCCTGTTGCATTTTTTGAGAACGTCTGTCCTCGCGGTTGGTCCCGATGCATGTCATACAAACTCAGTTACGCTTCGGCGAGCCACCTTGGATTGCATAAAGACAGATAATTTTGTTTTTTCTCGAGTGCCAAAGGCGAGCAACCCAGTGGAAGCGAATTATCCAATCCAAGTTCGCGCTTGGCTGCGTATGAAGAAGTGCAATGCAACCTCGTCGCAGAAGGGAACATCCAAAATGAGATTCCGAGTTTTAGCAGTTTTCTCCGCAGCCATCCTCTCCGCAGTCAGCCTAGCCGTCATCCCAGCGCTTGCCGCAACGCAAGACCCCATGGTTGGGGGCGCGGCCATGTATCCGAACAAAAACATCATTCAGAACGCGGTTAATTCCTCCGACCACACCACTCTGGTGGCAGCCGTGAAGGCTGCGGGACTGGTGACTACATTGGAGGGTCCCGGACCCTTTACCGTCTTCGCTCCTACGAACGAAGCATTTTCCAAGCTTCCCGCCGGGACCGTGGACACGCTCTTGAAACCCCAGAACAAAGAGCAGTTGGTAAAGATACTCACGTATCACGTGGTAGCTGGAAGATTAAGCACTCAGGATCTGAAGAGGTTGATCAAGGCGGGCCACGGCACAGCAAAGCTGAAAACGGTGAGCGGAGGGACTCTATGGGCGATGGAAAGCGGCGGCAAGATTGAGCTGAAGGACGAAAAGGGCGGGACGGCCTGGATCACTATTCCAAACGTATATCAATCGAATGGCGTCATCCAGGTTGTGAACGCGGTCTTGCTGCCCAATTAAAGCGTATTTCCTGATTCGTGGATTGCCGGAATCAGCGATGAACGGCCACTCCTTTTGACGGGCTGGCCGCGCAGGGTTGGGTTCGACGCTCCTCTATCACCGGGGAAGGTCTTGAGCGGCTATCCGATGCCTGGTGAAGAAGGCAGACAAATCCCGCCAATAGAGGTCTGCCGTCATTCGAAGAGATTCCTGAGAATGCGCCTTTTTGGACAAGCCAAAACCCGGCTGTTAGGCTGGTTCACAACAATCGATCAGCGAGCGTTCGGAGGCAGAAGGTTTGTCCCACGTTCCAGCCGGAGAAGAAGGGTGTTCGTAAAAGCGCGGGCAGACGCACCGGAAGACGATCTCAGCTTGATCAAGAGAGTCGTCGCGCGTGATGAGTCCGCTCTGGCCGCTCTCTACGACCGGCATTCTGGGATCGTCTATTCGCTGCTGCGCCGGATCGTGCGCGATGAGCCCATTGCGGAAGATATATTACAGGACGTCTTCTTTCACTTTTGGCACATCGCCTCCTCCTTCGATCCCGAGAGGGGCGTGCTGAGAAGCTGGCTGCTGACAATCGCGCGCAACCGGGCCATTTCTCATTTGCGGAAGCGTTCGGAGCGAGATTTCAGCGAGATCGATTGCAATGCCGTTTCCTCGTGCCTTCCTCAGGACACAGTAGCGGCACAAAACGAACTGGTTTCCCGGGTACGGGAGATTCTGGCCCAAATTCCCCAAGAGCAGCGCGATTTATTCGAGTTGGCTTATTTTGACGGCATGACGCACGCGGAGATCGCCGAACGCACAGGTCAGCCATTAGGAACAGTGAAGACCCGCTTGCGAACGGCACTCACGAGATTACGGCGGGCATATCCATCATGATCGAACATCCACAGTTTGACGAAGACTTCGATCTCCATGCTCTGGGCGCGCTCGATC
>Ga0207933_1001539_pt1 | contig 17120 bp, 19 predicted proteins | sample NGESurdeep092012_4_FD_184488 | JGI IMG/M metagenome (GOLD analysis project Ga0207933, IMG submission 184488) | Arctic peat soil microbial communities from Barrow, Alaska - NGEE Surface sample F53-3 deep-092012 (SPAdes) | ecosystem: Environmental > Terrestrial > Soil > Wetlands > Peat ...
GCTATGAATTTTTAGACCAAAAAAGAAAAAGAAAAGTAAAGGAAATGCGAAAGCTTATTCATAAGTTTGATATAAAGACCGACGAATTAGGGTTGCAACTCAGCGGCTTATAAAACGTTAGTCAGAAACATCCTGACAAGACTTGTGAAGTTTATGCGGTCCATTTATATCCAGATATTTTGAAAGAATTATACAAAAACGAATTTCCAAATTTCATAAAAAGCGATGCTCACAACCCATATATCAGGAAAATAGAAAAACAAGGTGTTATAACCCATTTCATCCAAAGCCTTGATTTTTATTTTGAGAACCCAAACTTGGTTACAGACGATTTGCTTAAATTAAAAATCAAAGAACTCATCCTATTGCTTCTTCAAACAGACAATGCAGAAAATATAATTACTTTATTCTCACATTTATTTAACCCAAGACAAGCAGGTTTGTTTGAGGTAGTAGAAGCACATTTATACTCATCTATTTCTATTGTTGATTTAGCCGATTTGTCTGGGAGAAGTCTCTCAACTTTTAAGAGAGATTTTGAAATACAGTTCAGTGATACACCAGCCAATTTCATTAAAGAAAAGAAATTGGAAAAGGCTCTTGAGCTACTACAATCAACCGAATTATCTGTATCTGAAATTTGTTACGAAGTTGGCTTTCAAGATACTTCACATTTCACAAAGACCTTCAAACAAAAGTATAATCAATTGCCTTCTGAGTATCGTAAGAAGTAGTTGAACTGAATTTACCAGTTTTTGAACTTTACTGCCAGGTTTGAATTTATTTTAAGTTTCATTTTTGCATCGTGATTTTACATTAATAAAAAAACGATAAAAAAATGAACGAAAGCATATTAATAACCGGAGCAAATATTGGGCTTGGGAAAGAGACTGCCCGGCAATTAGCATTGAAAAAAGAAACAAAAAAGGTAATTCTTTTCTGCAGAAATCAAGCGAAAGCCGAGGCAGCAAAAAAAGACCTTGAGGAGAAAACGGGGAAAAAGATTTTTGAAATTATTATTGGGGATGTTTCGGATGCAAATTCTGTAAGAAAAGCAGTAGAAAAAATAAAAGAACCTATTGATGCAATAATTTTAAATGCAGGTGGAATGGTGGGGAAAACGGCTGGGAATATTACGCCTTCCGGTATGAATGAATTAGCTGCTACGAATATTTTAGGTCATGTAATTTTAGTAGAGGAATTAATAAAACATGATAAGTTAAAAAAAGCAGTACTATCAGTCAGTGCGGAAGCGGTACCGGGAGTAAAGATGCTCGGAATGAAACCAGTTTCAATGAAGACTTCTTCTGTAGATGAGTTTGCTGCTGTTCTGGATGGATCATATTTTGGTAATAAGTTCGATATAACGCAGGCATACGGATACGTTAAATATGCAGCAACCATGTGGACATTATCAATGGCAAGAAAATATCCTGACATCAAATTTGTTGTTATGAGTCCCGGGAACACGGGCGGAACTAACGCACCGGATAATTTGCCCCCGGCAATGAAATTTATGTTGAAGTATTTTATGATGCCTGTTGTATTCCCATTGATAGGGGGAATGGTGCATAAGTTGGAAGTGGGTGCAAAACGCTTTGTAGATGGCATTTCGGATGAGCGATATAAAAGTGGCGTTTTTTATGCAAGTAAAGAGGGTAAGTTATCAGGGGACGTGGTAGACCAGAGCACTTTTTATACTGATTTGAAAAATACTACATTTCAAGATAACGCTGATAAAGCAATACATCGTTTTATAAAATAAGCAAACCGAAACCTAAGAAAAGCAACGAACCGCTAACATTGGGTTTGCTTCTACGCTGGCTGAAGGAATAAACATCAGCTTTTGTTCGCTATTCATCTGTAGTTCCGGGCTGAAAATTCATTGTTCAGCTTTTGTAGTTATCTTCGGCTTTGGGTTCGTTATTGTGCTGACGTTCGGGCGAAAAGTTCATTGAATGCCAGCGCAGCAGCAAGCCCTAAACGTTGTACGAAATTTGACAGCTACCAAAAAACTGAAACATGCTTAAGCTTTTGAAAATTAATACAGGATTACTTTTTGTTATTCTGACAACTCCTTGGGTTCTGACATTTTTCTTTGGATATTATTATCCAGACTTACACATGATTTTTACTTTGGTATTATTTACCGTGTTTCTCTTATGGTTTATAGGACTTGACGCTGAATTAATGAAAAGAATTCCGTTAAAAATCAGACCATCTAATACGTTGTTTTTAATCAATATACTTCTTATTTATTTTGGTTACTGCGTCATTGCAATACTGATAGACCCTGGGCAAAGTTTTAGAGTTACGGGTTTAGCGGCGTTGCCTTTTCTTTATGTCTTCTATGCATGGTTTTCAATATACAATCACCTATCAAAATTATTAACTTATTCTGAAGATGAAACAGAAGTGGCATTGAACAAAAGAGTGGGCGACATGATTCTATTTTTCTTTTTTTTCATTGGAGTTTGGTGGTTACAGCCAAGAATAAAAGAAGTTTTAAATAAGCCGGAAATCATCAGACAAAAGTATGTCGGAATTAGAGAAAAGGACGATTTGATGAATCGGCAATAAAAGTGTGTCGGAACAAAAAATTCGTACAACATTGGGCTTGACTGCTATGCTGGCTGACGAATAAATTCTCATCTTTTTGTTCATTATCATCATCGGTTTGGGCAGACGGATTTCTTTTCAACTTTTGTTCGTAATTTGAACTTTAATAAATTTAATTGGACTGACGGTTTGGGCTGGACGAGCAATGAATACCAGCACAGCAGCAAGCCCCTGCCGTAAGCGGCAACCTTAACACTCATCTCACAACAAATCACAAAAAAACGGACAATGACTTGTTTCCCAATTGGGAAATTCATATCTTTGACAAAATTTGTGAATGAAGCCAAACTTTGAGATAGAATTATTGCCGGAAGCAATTGATTTTTTAGAAAATCTTGACGATAAAACGAGAGAGAAAATTTATTACAACATCAAAAAATCACAATTTGTAAACGACAATGAACTCTTTAAAAAACTCAATGATTTTATTTGGGAGTTTCGGACTTTGTACAGCAATAAGGCTTATCGGCTTTTTTCGTTTTGGGACAAAATAGGTGGAAAAGAAACTATAGTTGTGGCGACACACGGAATTTTAAAAAAGACACAGAAAACACCACCGAAAGAAATTAAAAAAGCAGAAGAAATCAGAAAGCAATATTTAAACAACAAGATAAAAAATAAATAGTTATGGCAAATAAATTCAAAACTGTTTCACTTGACACAATCATTGACAAACACATTGGCAAGCGTGGAACTGAAAGACGTGAGGCTTTTGAAAACGAGTTGAGAATTGACTTGTTAGGACAAGCAATTAAACAAGCCAGGCAAGAACGCAACTTGACACAAGAACAATTGGGCGACCTTGTCGGTGTACAAAAAGCTCAAATTTCAAAAATTGAGAACAGCGTTAAAAACGCACGATTTGAAACCATTTTGAAAGTATTTGACGCTTTAGGCGCTAAAGTGAATTTTAATGTAGAACTGAATAACAAAAAACTGGCTTACTGACAAGACAAGGCAGCCGCTTACATCGGTTTTGTGCAAGCGGGGCTGAAGTGCGAACAATGGGCAGTGGTGCATGTTTCAGCAGCGGTTCCGGGCTGGAAAACCTTTATCGAGCGATAGTGCGAACAATGAACTTTTAATTATAAATTTGGCAAAGGTTCCGGGCAAAAGGAATTCTAAAATCCCGCCTGCACAAAGCCGTAAAACGTAAGCGGTAATAAACAAAACCATGCGAATTAGCGGTAATCTTATAGATACAATTTTGACTGGATCATTACCTAGCATAATTGTTCTTTTTACTTTATCTTTTTTCATTCCTATTTTTAAGGGGGCAACCGTTCTGGAACGAATTTATTTTCTTTCGGGGATGTTTTGCTTAGTGACAATAATAACTTACATACAAATGAATTACCGGAAAATTCAAATTCTTGAAATTGATGATTCAGTAATTATTGGGAGAAAAAAAATTTTAAACTCTGACATTTTATTTATTCACCGATCGTTTACTAGATCATTTAACATTATAACCTTTGAAGTATCACATGATGGAATTTTAGAAGATTTTTCTGTTATGGAAAAGCCAAAGAAGCTGTTTGGAATTTTCGGACCAAAGGGATCTTTAACATTAAACTGGTTATATCATTATTTTCCGGACTTGCAAGACAAAGAAATCTGAAAACTACCGCTTACATCGCATCCTATGTACCTAAGTTTCTGTGAGAAGTCAATATGGTAGTTTCGTTTTAAAATTTCTTTTGAAAGAGAAAGATTCAAAAGGATTTTTAAACCTTTCCCCTTCGCAAGAGTTTTTTTCCGTGCATAAATATAAATATTTTTTTTAAAATCAACACACCCAGCATCCTATGAGTAGTCAATGTTTTTTGCAGCTTAGTCCCGATAGGTTTCGGGAGTGGCTGCACACATGCTACAGTTCTCTGTTTTAGTTTTTTGATTTTTTTACGCTTAGTAATTCCGGTTTTACCGGGAAAAGTGGCGTAAATACAGGCGCTACAAACTTGGCAGAAGAAAATACTTTGCTTTTTGATTATGTACACGATAACAACTTTTGTTTAGTAGTCAGCCTGCGGGTTTTTATTTTTTGGTATGTTGGTGATTAATATTATTTCTTTAAATTCTTTAAATAAACCCTGCTACAGACTTGGCGCTGTAAATGCTTTACACGCGATGTTTAGTAGTCAGGGTTCATTATTATTTTACAATTCCCATTTCATAAGGTCGTTGATTGAGCAAAACATATCTTATTCTGTTCAGCAACTTCCTGGCAATTTTAATGATCACAATTTTGCTATCCTTGCGTTTTATTTGTTCCTGGAAGTAAAGGGTCATAGCAGGATCGGTACGCCTGGCTGTCCAGGCACTTTCTACCAAATCGCTTCTGAGCTGCCGGTGCTTTCTAACGGTTAGGGATAACTTGTTTTCTGATTGTCCGCTGCTATGCTCCATGGGCAACAATCCTACAAAACTATTCAGATGGCAAAAAGTTTCAAAACGTTTGATGTCACCTATCTCAACCAATATACTCGCTGCAGTTAAAGGACCTATTCCCGGAATGGTTCTGAGTAAATAATAATTTTTTTTATAACGCTGCTCACGCATCATTTTTCTTATTTCAATACTGATTTGTAAAAGTTCCTTTCTTAAATATTCCATTTGCGAGATCATATAATCCAGCGCCCTTCGGCGGCTTTGTTGTTTGCAATCCAATGCCTTGAGCCAGTTGATAAAATTGTGGCTCCAACTGGCATTGTCATATTGTTCCGGGATATCAATCCCACTAAATGCAAGCATTCCCTTGATACGGTTTTTGCAACGGTTAAGATCTTTCAGGATTTTTTTGCGATGACGAAAAAATACACGGTCGGCTTCCTGCTGTTCATCAGGAATATGGATGCCATGCAAAACGCCTGACTGCAGCCGAAGCCCGAGATTACGGGCATCACGGGGATCTGTTTTTTGCAAAGAATCCTTTTGTGATTTAGGAATATCTGCGGGGTTTACTACCAGGCATTCGATACCTAAAGACGTTAATTGCCTTTGTATCCAGAATCCAAACTTGCCGGCTTCATAAGCAGCTTTGTAATGCGCATCCGGATAATGTTTTTTTAAATAGTTGGCCATGATGGAGGGGTTAGGTTTTTGATGCACATTCCTGACGAACATGTCATTTAAATGAATGCCTAAGTTCCAGCTGGATTTGTGTACATCCATACCTACAAAAATTGTTTGTCCTTCGAAATTTGAATTAATTTTGTTCATGACTGTTGAGGTTTTGATAGTGATAATTAAAAGTTACTGTAGCAAATTTATTTGACTACTTTCTTAACTGCCTCAACAGTTTTTTAGGTTACATGGAGACTTGGCGCTAGCTGGGGTGACGTGCATTTCATCAACTTTTTGTTCGGTGTTGGGCTGTAGTTCGGGCTGAAAATTATCTATTGCGCTATGAATCAAAATCTCAACTATTTGTTCGTTTACTGTACTTTTGTTCCGGCTGAAAATTCATTGAATGCCCAGCCAATCGCCAATGCGTAAACGTAAGCTGCTATACAACGTGACACCAAAATATTTTCGACACTTTTAAAGACAACAAAATCAGAAACGAAATTTCATATATAGTTCAATGCAAACAAAACTATTTTGATTGCATTTATCCGGCAGACCCAAATGCGAAAAGGGAGACAGGGTATCAGACTTTAATTGATATTGCAAAGTATTATTTTGAGAATGACCTTTATGATGACTTCGCTCAATATTTTATGGAAGGACAATATTTCATCCAATTGTGGACAGCGCATTTAATTTTAGAGTACGGACAGCCAGACCTGAAATTGAAAAAAAGATGTCTGGACGAGATAATAAATTATACAGATAATCCGCTTGCGCCGAACGTCGCAAAACAAGAAAAACAATGGTTAGAAAGTTACTTTAATTCAAATGCTTAATGCTAAAAGTATTTCAATATATCGTGAAGATAATTGGCTGGACTGCATTTATAATTTGGGCACTTCTAACATTTGTCGTGCTTATTTTTTTGATTGATAGATGGACACATCCGCACACCAAGAGTATTTCCAACGTAGATTTGTTAACCTATGTCAATTTCTCACTTTGGCTTTTAGGAATTTTTATAACATCAAAAATAATTATTTGGCTACTTGTGCTACACCGAAGAAAGTACAGCAGCTTACATTAGGTTTGGCAATAGTCTGGCTGAAGGAATAACAATCGGCTGTAGTTCGCTCATATCTTTGCATATGAACAGAAACAACAAACTGCCAGGCAACTTCTTACGTTCGGACGGAAAATACATTGAATGCCAGCCCATCGCCAAGCCTTAATCGTTACCTGCAAACACTTCGGACACTATATGCGACAATTCAAACTTATATTTATTGCAACAATTTTTATGACATCAAATTCAATTGGACAGACATTTAAACCGAACGAAATTGCGGACAAACTTTTTACAGCCTTTCAGACAAAAAGCTATGAAAGTTATAAAAAATTATTGTTCAACACATCAGACTATCAAGAATCATTAAACGACTTTTTTAAAAACAATAATGTTGGAGATTCTGAACGAAAAGAGTTTGCAGAAAAAAAGAAATTGTTTGCGGACTCTGCCGACAGTCAATATCGAAAAGAGTTTGAACGGCTACTAAATAAAGGCGTAAAACTTGGAATTGACTGGACGAAAATTAGGAAAGGAAAATTTGTTTTCAAAGAAGCCAACGCAGTAAACTCTTATAAAAAGTCGTTAAGTGGACATTTGAATTTTTTGTACAATGACAGCACCTATGTAATCTTTGGAATTGAGGCAATTGAACTTTCGTCTGGTTATAAAATTTCGGATATTAGAACTGTATTAAAAGGTGGCGTTGGTCAATATGTTGACCCGGACTTGCTGGACGATGACGATATGTAGTTGACATGCAGGATTAGGTTTGGCGTCAGTGGGGCTAACGTTCAAGCCATCAGCTTTTTGTTCGCTATTGGGCTGTAGTTCTGGCTGAAAATACTATGGTGGACTTTTGTTCATATTCTGTACTTTTAGTTCTTTATTGGGCTGACGTTCGGGCTGAAGAATATATATTTCTCCACCGAACTAAAGGCCGTAACGTAAGCGGTCATGCCAACGGACACCTACCACCCCCATTTCAACTTGTCAGAGAGAAAGACTTTTCGTAAATTCGTAGAGTGAAAAAACGAAATAAAATTGGACTTGAATTTGAGGTTGATAAACTGACAAACTCTATTGAAAACTTAAAATCTGGTGACAGTTTTCCCACTGAAGTTTCATTACTGACAAAGGTTGAAGTAAAAGGATTGACCAAGAAAACCGGATGGCAATTTAATTGGATGAGTGAACTTAAATTACCATTAAGAGAAGTATATAAACTGACGATTACAAGCAATCCAAATATTATTCAAGGTGTTGTGAGTTTGGAAGTCAAAACCGACCACGTTTATATGCATCTTATTGAAAGTGCGCCATTCAACATTGGAAAGAGCAAAACCTATTTAGGGGTTCCGGGAAATCTTGTAGCATTCGCTTGTAAACTTTCATTTCAAAGAGGCGGTGAGGGATATGTTTCTTTTCTTTCCAAGACAAAGTTGATAGAACATTATGAAAAGAGTTTAGGTGCTGTGCATGTTGGAGCGCGCAACATGGTTATCACCACAGAAACAGCATTAAAATTGACAAACAAATATTTTAAATAAAATAATTATGACACTGATAAAAGAACCAATTGACGTAGATTTTGTAGTTGACCCAAGACCGTTGACAAAGGCAGAAGAAAAAGCAATAAGCGATTTTATACGTGCTGATAAAGAAAAACGCAAACTTAAAGAGCGTAGGAAAAAGACTGTTAGAAAACAAAAGGACAAACAACCTGCATGACAAAAGGCACGAACCGCTTACATCGGTTTGCAGCAAGTGGGGCTGAAAGAATAACTATGAGCTTTTGTAACATTATTGTACGGTAGTTCCGGCTGAAAAAACTCTGTTGAGCGATAGAATAAACCATGAACTTTTTATTATAAATTTGGCAACGGTTCGGGTCAGAAGGAATTCTATTTCCCCACCTGCTGCAAGCCGTAAAACGTTAGCTGCAATTCCCCCTTTTTCGGAGCCGAAAATTACTTCTCAAGCTAACGTTAGAAATACCCCTTCCATTTCAAAAAACAGATTACTTTTATAAGGCTCTTTGCAAGGCCGATGTTCCAATTGTTGCGTAATAGCACGGGTGCCATTCTGGTTGGAATGTAAAAAGCTGTTTTGCTAAGAACAAAACATCTTTGTGTTTACTTCAGTGGTGACTCTGACTTGTCAGAGATCCCGTTCAGAATATTTTCATGTTAAAGATACATTCTCTGAGAGCATTTTTATTCACTTCTAAAAAAAATATTTATGCAAAACAGAAATGTAAAAATGGAAGTCGTCAATCCTAATGCAGCAGGTATTGATGTGGGAAGCCGCTCTCACTTTGCTGCCGTCGGTCAAGGCAAAGAAGACATTAAAGAGTACGGCGTTTACAATGAAGACCACCAGCAACTCATTAAATGGTTTTTGGAAAATGAAATCAAAACCGTAGCTATGGAAAGTACCGGCACTTACTGGCAGAATTTATATAGCGCACTGATAGCAGCGGGTTTCCATGTTATTTTATGCAATGGAAAATTTACCAAAAACATCAAGGGTAAAAAGACAGATGTAAAGGATGCGCAGTGGATTCAAAAACTACACAGCATCGGGCTATTAACCGGAAGTTTTTTGCCTGATGAAGCCACCGAACAATTAAGGACTTATTGCAGGCACAGGACTAATCTGGTACAGCAAGCAGCTGATGCCACCCGCAAAATGCAAAAGTATTTGAGGCTGCTTAATTTGCGTTTAGACGTTGTAGTTAAAGATGTAACCGGACTCACCGGTCTTGCCATCATTGATGCGATTTGCAAAGGTGAAAAAACTCCGGAAAAATTAGCAGAGCTAAGACATGGTAATTGTAAAAAATCAGAAGATGAGATTGCCAAAGCGCTTCAAAGTAATGGAAGAAAGGATTATCTCTTTGGATTAAAACAGGAATACCAGTTGTACGTAAACTTTCAACAAAAGATGAAAGAATGCGATGTGGAAATAGAAAAATTACTAAATGAACAAATCAATAGTGACAATGAAAAGAAACAACACTTTATTGATAAGAAAGTTTACAAAAAGATAAACAAGAACACACCAAAAAATTTAGACATCAACTTGCTATCGTACCAGTATTTTGGTGGCGTTGATTTGTTGGCCATTGAAGGAGTAAGCCATGCTACTGCACTTGCCGTGATGAGTGAAGTTGGAAATGGCATTCGTAAATTTGAAACGGCAGATCAGTTTGCCAGTTGGCTGAGGCTTGCACCCAATAATAAAATAAGTGGTGGCAAAATGCTTAGTAGCAGAATTCCGAAAGGAAGTAACCGATTAAAAATTGCTTTAAGAAATGCCGCCAATTCCATTGGTAATTTAAAAGACACAGCTCTTTCCAATTTCTTTAACCGTATCGCTTATAGAAAAGGAAGGCCCGCAGCAATTTCAGCGACAGCCAGGAAATTGGCAGTAATTATCTGGAATATGATCGTCAAAGGTGTTCCTTACAAACCTCAAAACGATTATGAGTTCCTGGATCAGAAACGAAAAAGAAAAGTACAGGAAATGAAAAAACTAATTCATAAGTTTGATATTAATATAAATGACTTAGGATTGCAGATCTGAACTTCAACGGCTTACAAAACGTTAGTCAGAATTTGAATTTCTAGAATAATTCTGAACAATAAAAAGTTAATTGCTATGATAATGAACAAGAGAATATTGGTGATAATTCTGACTATTATTTTTGGATGTACCATAAAGGCATTTGCACAATCTTTACCTGATTCAACAATAAAAAAAATTGACGGCCTGTTCCTGAAATGGAATACTGCTAATACCCCTGGCTGCACAGTGGGTATTGTAAGAAATGATTCGCTTATTTTCTCTAAAGGTTATGGCATGGCCAATCTTGAATATGCTATCCCGAATGAACCTCAGACACTATATCATATGGCTTCGGTTTCAAAGCAATTTACTGCCTTCTCTATTGTACTTCTTGCGAGGCAGGGTAGACTAAAACTCGATGATGATATTCATAAATGGCTTCCATGGTTTCCTAACCTTAAAGAAAAGATAACGATCCGCAATTTGTTGAATCATACAAGTGGGATAAGGGACCAATGGCAACTGCTCGCTATTTCGGGCACAAGACTGGATGATGTGATAACACAGGATCAGATCATAAAAATTTTAAGTAAACAACAGGCATTGAATTTTAAACCCGGTGACCAGTACAGCTATTCAAACAGTGGCTTTACTATGCTTGCAGAAATAGTAAAAGCAGTGAGTGGACAAACGTTACGGCAATTTACAGACTCAGCCATTTTTAAACCTTTGGGCATGAAAAGTACCCATATTCATGATGATTACACTGAGATTGAAAAGAATCGATCTTACAACTATGACCGTAAGGATAGCACTCATTTTACGAATGCTGTCTTAAGCTATTCTGTTGCGGGAGCAACAAGCCTGTTTACCAACATCAATGATATGAGTAAATGGATCATGAATTTTTATGATCATAAAGTGGGTGACCAGGTAGATATAAACATGCTTACACAAAAAGGCAAATTGAATAACGGTAAAGAATTGTCTTACGCTTTAGGGGTAGAAAACAATACCTGGAAAGGCTGGCGGGAATATTCACATGGTGGCAGCGATGCAGGTTATAGAACTTATGTCAATGTTTTCCCCGATCTTAAAATGGGGTTTATTGTTTTTAGTAATGTTGGTGATTTCGATCCCGGAGGCAAGGTGTATGAAATGGCTGATCTTTTTATAAAAGATACAGCATCTAAAAAAGAACCAGTAAAGAAAGAGCTAAGAGATAGTGCTGCCGCTATATTAAAGGACACTCTTTCTATCCACAAATTTACAGGCAATTATATTGGTGATGAGGGTGTGCCATTCAGTTTTGATATCAGGAACCGCCAGCTGTATTATCATATCTACGATGAAAGCAACTTTTTAATAAAAGGTGTAAAAGACACATTCTCTATTCCCCAGTCACCAGAAGAGAAATTTATATTTAGTATAAAAGGAAAGGATACAGCATTTGATTTAATTACACCTGATCAGGTGTACCATCTTAAAAAATATATAAATGCCACTTCGCAAACGGATGAATTTTTGAAAACATACATGGGTATTTATTATTGCCCTGAACTGGATTGCAGATATGGTATTGTTTTGAAAGGCCATCATTTATTCCTGACTAATTCCAAATACAACGATGCAAAACTGACTTTAATTGGCAAGTACCATTTAACGAATGATAACTGATGGATTAATCATCTGATGATGTTGCGTGACAGTAAAAACAATATTATCGGTTTTGATGTAAATTCAGGCAGGATAATGCATTTGAGATTTAATAAAATTAAATAATTAAAAAGCAAAAATAACATAGCGGCCAACAAAGTATCTACAGGGCTGGACATTGTAACATCAGTGTGTGCAGGCATCAGCAGTGGTTCGGGCCAGACGTACAATTTTCAACTTTTGTTCATAACTTCAACAATATATTTTCAAATGGAAATTTGTTCCAGGTTAAACAATCAATTAATTCCTTGCGATCGCAAATACTTAAACGTAAGCAGCAATTATAGCAATCAATTCCATGCCATCTCCAATTTCAGATACGTTTGGCACTATTGTAAAAACAAGTAAAAAGATGATTAGAAATGTCTCCGTTCTTCTTATTGCCGTATTCTCATTTTGTTGCTGTAGCCGCAAAGTAAACACTACTGATGTTCCTGATATTAAAGGAAAGTTTTTGAATGGCGACTCTGTTGCTTTAAGGACAATCGCAAAGGACAAGTTGACTGTCGTTAACGTGTGGGGTATTTTTTGTGTACCATGCATGAAAGAGCTTCCCATTCTTCAGGGCTTCTATGAAAAGTATAAAAGCCATAAAGGTTTTGCTTTCATCACAATCGCTATGGATAATGAAACAGAGTTGAAACGGTTCTTAAATGCGGCCGATACGACTGATCCCTATCGAAAGATGTTTCTTTATTCTAATATACGACACTTTTCTTTACCAACACTTTCAGTTCTGCCTCATGGATATACTAACATTTATGGTGGCTATGCTATTGTGCAGGATTCAATCGAATATAGAACCATAAATAGAATGATTAACTCCAATGCAATACAAACAACCCTAATTTACAATCCCAATGGCAACCTTGTATTTAAGCAGATTGGATCATTCGACAATGATCAATTATTGACACATGAAATAGATAGCTTATTAACTTTATGATTCAACGAAAAACTGCCGCTAACAATTGATACTATGACATTTGTACCTATACTTATTGATGAAGACAAAACCAAAGAAATTTACGCAAACCCGGATTGCCAGGAAATTTTTAAATCATACCCTGAATACTATTTTAATACTGGTTACAATCCGCCCTGGATCGGATATTTTGTAATTCGTGAAGGTAAGGTTGTAGGCGTTGGTGGTTTCACAGGCAAACCAAAAGATGGAAAAGTTGAAATTGCTTATGGCACATTTAAAGATTATGAAGGGCAAGGCATCGCAACATTTTCCTGCCAACAGCTAATTTCTATTGCTAAAACAACTAACCCAAAAATTATAATTACTGCAAAGACATCTCCCGAACATAATGCTTCAACAAAAATTTTACAACGAAACGGATTTAAATATACCGGTATAGTTCAAGATGAAGGCATTGGTGATGCGTGGGAGTGGAAACATACAGAATAACTATTCAGAGGTTTAATTTTTTTGATATTATTTCCTTTTCTTTTTATCCATAACAAAATTTTAAACTCAATTAATTACTTTTCAGAATAGGGGTCAAAAGAACCGCTTATTACTTTTTTTACTGCATTTAAATAGTTGAAACCATATTTCATATCAGGCAAAAGATAACTTCCTTCAACCCATTCGTTCCATGCGTTAATATTAATAATTTTTGGTTGATCCGGATGATTGTCAGCATATTCCTTTGCTTTAGAAAGTAAAGCAGCAAAACTGGTAGGAGTATTGTTTATATCTACTACATCTTTTTCACCCTTTTTAGGAAATCTTGGTGTGTCATCCCAGCCAATAGAAACGCAGGGAAATACCGGAATATCTAACAGTGAGTCCATTTGTTTTCTGATCTTTATTGAATTGGCGCCATATACGATATAATCTTCTTCGCGGCCACCCATGTTATACATAGCGATACTATTAAAGCCCATTTCGTTCACTTGGTCAACAAAATGTTTTGACGCTTCAGGAGACATAATAGCGCCTCCGCCCTGGTTCCATTGAATATGAAGGCCAGGGAAACCAGCTTTTTTTACTTCACTTCGAAAATAGTCTAAAGCCTTCCTGGTTTCCTCAATACTTCCATTAAAGCTTTCTATAAGTTTATCAATACTAAAAATTGAAAATAGGGGTTCGCCATTTATTTTATAATAATTAGGTTGTTTAAAATATTGATTAATTACCCGGGCAACTATCTCCTTAAAACCAGTCATATCAATAGCTCCATGAAACAATAAGGAATTATCATCCTTATACTTGTAGGGATTCCAATAATTTTTTGGAACGTCATGGTTAGCCCACATAATATAAAATTTCATTTTTTTATTATTGTTTGCCCCCAGGAAGCCACTATCAAGCGTACTTTCCAAAAACGGAGCATGATCATACCAATACCAATCAAAAACAAACACATTGACATCATGATCCGTAGCGGCATCAATCCATTTTTCCATAACCCGTGGGTCATTATCCATCTCATATCCCCATAAAGGTTCTTTAGGTTGATAATGACCGGGAAACCGGGGCGCACCCTTTTTAATAATTTGCCATTCACCTATTCCATCCGGCCATAATAATTTTTCAGCACGTGGATCATTGTGGCATGATGGCCAAATATAGGCAGCTACGTCATAGCCATCATTTACTCTTTTATTATCTTTCGTTTGTGCAAATGATGCTTGAGTAAAAAATAGGCCCAAAAATAAAATCCTTATGAGAGAGAGACAATGAATTTTCAAATCCAATCCTTTTTTTTCTTTACTAATTTTCACCGTTATAATTTTATTTCTATTTGAAATGATAAATTTAAAGCGTTTTCTCTGTAAGCCGATGAGGTTTTTGAAATTTAATAGTAATTATTTTTTTCCATTAAGGCTCTAAGCTCAGTTAGATTCCTTCGGAAATTATACTCATAAAACGCATTTAAGGTTTTGGAGTTTTATTCTATAATTGTTTTACCTCAATTTGAACATTCAGAACATAGAAATTTTGACTGCAGCGATTAAAAAGTAGTAAGGAACATTAATTGTGGTTTCACACGATGGTTACTTTTTAGAACAGGCAAATATTGAGCAACCAATCCAACTTTGAAAAAAAATTCAGCCACAAAAAAGGTTTGGCAATTAGCTGGCGGAATGAAAAACAATCGGCTGTATTTCTTTATCAACAATACTTCCAGTGAACAAACAAATATTAGCTTTTTGTATTTACCTTCGGTTATGGTTTGGATATTCAGCCATTGCGTAAACGCAAACGGTTATTAAAACTGAATCCAATCAACTTAATAATATCGAAATATAAAATTTGAATATGGAAAAAGAAGGAAAAGAAAACATATCAGATTCATCTATTGCAAAACCCTTCGCCCAAACTTATTTTCACGGAACAAAAGTTGAATTAAAAATGGGCGGCCTAACTAAGGCAGGCTTCAACTCAAACTTTGGGCAAAGAAAAAATGCAAAATATATTTTCTTGTCTGCGACATTAGACGCTGCAATTTGGGGCGCTGAACTTGCCTTCGGAGATGGAAGAGAAAGAATTTATTTAGTAGAACCAACCGGGCAAATTGAAGACGACCCAGACCTGACAGACAAAAAATTTCCAGGTAACCCAACAAAATCGTATCGTTCAACGGAACCCTTTAGAGTTGTTGGAGAAGTTTCAAATTGGCAAGGCCACCCGGCGGCCCAGGTTAAAACAATGAAAGAGCACCTTGTTCTACTTAAAGAACAAGGCGTAAATTCACTAAACGACAAGTAAGAAAAAAATATGAGAAAAGTAATTGCTGCAATAAATATGACACTTGACGGATTTTGCGGCCACACAGCAATTCCTGCCGATGAAGAATTGCACCAACATTATGGAAGCTTGTTAAGTAATGCAGGCGCCGTTCTATATGGAAGAGTAACCTATCAGCTTATGGAATTCTGGCGGACTTTAGCAGAAAACCCTTCCGGTGAAAAATCAATGGACGACTTTGCTATGGTAATGGACAATACCCCGAAAATAGTTTTTTCTCATACGCTTAAAAATGTAGATTGGAAAAGTGCTAAGTTGGCAAACCGGGGCCTTAAAGAAGAGATTTTAGAGCTCAAACATCAATCGGGTAAAGACATTTTTATTGGTAGCCGGAGTTTAATTTTACAGCTTATGAAACTTAATTTGATTGATGAATACCAGCTTTGTGTCCACCCTGTCATAGCAGGTAGCGGTTTGCCGTTATTTGAAAATATAAACGAGATGGCAGTTCTGAAACTTACTAATACAAAAACCCTTAAAGGTGGTGGAGTCATACTTTATTATGAACCGGCAAATGCAAAAACAACGAAACTCAAATAAGGAAAGCCGGCATCGCTTACACTCAAACAAATGGAAAAAATTAACTTTGACAACCAATAAAAAATAAAAGGAAATGAGAAAAATAATTTCATTTATGCACATATCTCTCGACGGTTTTGTAGCAGGGCCGAATGGAGAAATGGACTGGATTAAGGTTGATGAAGAAATTTTTGATTACGTCGGTGACCGGATAAGCAAAGGTAGCACTGCATTATATGGGCGCGTAACTTACCAGATGATGGAAAATTATTGGCCTACGGCGGGAGATGAGCCTGGGGCAAGCAAGCACGACATTGAACATTCTAAATGGTATAAAAAAGTTGACAAAATAGTTTTATCAAAAACAATGAACCACGCAGGTTTGACTAACACAACAATCATTTCCGGCAACCTTGCAGACAGAATTAATGAAATAAAACAATCCGAAAATGGCGCAAGTAAAGAAATCCTTCTTTTTGGCAGCCCGTCCGCAACACATTCACTTATTCAACTGAACTTAATTGACGGCTATTGGCTATTTGTCAATCCAATTATTCTTGGACAGGGCATTCCATTGTTTGTAGATATCAAAGAAAAAATAAAACTAAAACTATTGAATACCCGGCAATTTACATGCGGAGTAACTGAGCTAAATTATATGGTAGACAGGCAATAGCAAATAACAGTGTGCGTGCGTCTCTTCAGTTTTTTTCAATTCCGGCCGATGCGTAAACGTTATGCAAATTTTTTGTGAAGAACGACAGATCAGATTTTTATTTATACCCAATAGAA
>Ga0207933_1001540_pt1 | contig 17109 bp, 12 predicted proteins | sample NGESurdeep092012_4_FD_184488 | JGI IMG/M metagenome (GOLD analysis project Ga0207933, IMG submission 184488) | Arctic peat soil microbial communities from Barrow, Alaska - NGEE Surface sample F53-3 deep-092012 (SPAdes) | ecosystem: Environmental > Terrestrial > Soil > Wetlands > Peat ...
AACATATTTAAACTTTGATGCACGGCTTTTTAATGCTTTTTCCATATTTGCTTGCACTTGATTCAATCAAATTTCAACAAAATCCACGACAGTACGGAATTTGATAATAATCAGCAGACCCTATTTAGTCAAATCACAGTTGACTGGCGCGACTCAAGCGCCTCCACAAATCAATAAAAATTAAAGCCTCACTATTTTTTTAGAGACATTGTGGTATAGCGGTGGGATGGCCGGACAAACGCGCGGAGCGATCGGGTTGTCCTTGAACTAAGCGAAGCGCTCTCATGAGCAGAATTAAAAACAAAAATAAATGACGCGAATAATTTTTTGTTTCTTTTTTGTTCAAGCAAAAAAGAAAAAGAATCAGAACAGTGATTGAATTCGAAATATGAGATGGAATCCGTTCAAGACCTAAATACCTAATTCTAAAAGGTAACTAATTTCCCTTTTTTACAAGCGATGATTTTTCAACAGCATTGAAAAAATCCTGCATTTCAAATGGCTTGCCCAAAAAAGTATTAGCTCCTGCCTGTAAACATTCGTCTTCTGCATTGGGATGTGCAGAGATCATAAGAACAGGGATGGAAGTAAACCTACTATCCTTTTTTAAATTGCTGCAAATTTCCCGCCCATCAGCGCCGGCAAGCAGCATGTCCATTATAATCAGATCGGGCGATACCTGCGTAATCGCATTTTCCAGGTCTACAATGTTCATTTTCACAGAAACTTCATAGCCTCTCATTTCAAGCATCGCCTTGGTCATTGTTACGATATCTTCATTATCATCAATGATCATAATTTTCCTAATATCGTTTTTCATAACGCTGACATTATTTACGATTGAATGGGAATTTTAAACGAAAAAACAGAACCCTTCCCTACTTCACTCTCTAAATGGATTTTTCCATCATGTCGCCGTATAATTTCGGAGGCTATAAATAATCCAATACCAAAGCCGGGAAAAATCCTTTCATCTCTACCCTCTACCCGGTAGAATCGTTCAAATACTTTTTCCTGGTTTTTTTTGCCGATACCAATTCCAAAATCCCTTACCTCCACAATTACATTATCATCTTTAACGCTGCTTCTTATTTCTACGGTCTTGGAATCCGGCGAATATTTAACGGCGTTGGTAAGAAAATTAATCAATACCTGGCCTATGCGATCGCGGTCTAAATTGACCATCACTTTTTCATTCGCCCTCACAATAAATTCAAAATTCGGATTAATATGTTTTACCTCAGCGACAATTTCATTGATCAACGCAGTGATTTCAACATGCTCTTTATGAAAATTCAATCCTCCCGATTTTATCTTTGATACGTCGAGCAATTCGGCAATTAATTTGGTAAGTGTTTTTATCTGCCGGTCCATTGTGTTGAGCGTATTGCGTAAAAATGAGTCTTCACTTTTTTCATGCATCATCTGCAACATCTGCACATACCCTTTAATAGAGGTCAGCGGAGTCTTTAGTTCATGGCTGGCCATGCTTATGAAATAGTCTTTCTGCTGTTCCTGTTCTTTTATTTCCTGTATATCGGTACTGCTTCCTACCCACATTTGAATATTACCCTCCGCATCTTTCTGCGGAACGGCCCGGCTCAGTTGCCACCGGTATTCGCCGTCGTATCTCAGGAAGCGATGCTCATATAAAAAATCCTTACCGGTTTTTACTGACTCCGTCCATGCTTTTATATTATCGTCTCTATCATCCGGATGAATCATTTTTATCCATCCACCTTTCTCTAACTGATCGGGTGTTAATCCCGAATAGTCATAAACATTTTGATTGAAATAAAATAAGTTACCCTGCGTGTCTGCTGTCCATATTTGCTGGGGCAGCGAATCCGCAAGAAGACGGAATTTTGATTCGCTCTCCTGTAAAATTTGCTGTAATTGTTTCTCTTCAGTGATATCCCGTAAAGTGCCAATAATCTTTAGCGGTTTGCCATCGTCATCAAAAAATACTTTTCCCTGCTTTCTTATCCAACAAATTGTATTGTCAGACTTTTTTACACGTGCTTCGTATTTATACAAATCTGTTTTTATGCCCTGTTCAAATGCCTTTTCTACAATGTCATGAATGTCTTCAGGATGAACCTGGCTCCGCAATTGTTCATGGGTAATTGTTCTTGATGGAGGATGGCCAAATATAACTGCAAGGCCAGGCGAGTGAACGAAGCGCTCAGTGAGAAGGTCCAATTCCCATGTAGAAATCCCTGTGCCGTCTGTGGCCAACAGAAGTCGCTCTTCGGCATCTTCCAATTTTTTTCGTGCCTCCACTTTGTCTGTTACGTCAGTTACTGTGATCATGATACCCGATACTTTCCCATCCGGTTCAAATAGTGGTGCATATTCAAAGTCAAGATAAAACCTTTTCATGCCATCGTTTCCTTCAACATACGCTATAGATTCTTTCTCACTATGGGTTTCTCCCGAAGTAAAAACTGTTTTCAACAGTTCAGGATATTTCTGTTCTTTAAGTTCAGGAAATACCTCCAGAATGGATTTGCCAATAACATCTTCCTCTGATTTTCGCCAGACATTTTCAAACATCGCTTTGTTAGCCGATTCAATAATATATTCATTACCTCTCAAAATCGTCATCGGTATAGGTGATTGCATGATCATGTTGCGAAAATGCTTTTCACTTTCTTCCAATAAATGTTTTGATATCACCGTATTGGTCACTTCCATGGCCACTACCATAATGCCGGAAATTTTACCATCTTCATCTTTTAAAGGATGATACACAAAGTTGAAATATGCCTTCTCCGTTTTTTCGGAACGTTTTAAGGGAACTGCAAATTCATTCCCGTAAAAAGGTATCCCGGTACGTAAAATTTCTTTAAATATGGGTTCCACGATTTCTTTTACTTCAGGTATCACATCAAAAATAGGATGACCGATAAATTCATCCGCGCTTCTATCAATAATTAATAAGTAAGCATTGTTGGCCTGCGTTACGATAAATTCATTACCACTGAAAATCGCTATGCCGAGCGGCGCCTGCTGCACCGTATTAAGAAATCTTTTTTCGCTTTCTTCAATTTTGCGTAAGGCGTTAATAATATCTGGCTCATTTTTTTTGCGTGTCGTAACATCGCGGGTGATCGCAAAAATAAAAGATTCGCCACCGGCTCGTAAGCCGGACAAAGTCACTTCCACCGGGTAAATATGGCCGGTTTTATTTTTATGGAATGTTTTAAAGGGAGGTATCGAACTTTGCCGGCACAGATGAAAGAGTTCGCGGTATTTTTCACTATTATAAATGGCATCTACATCCGGAACTTTTAAGAATTGTGCTTCTTCCCTGGTATATCCCCACTTTTCAAGTGCCTTATTATTAAGATACGCGAAACTGCCATCTTCCCTCATCAGGATAAATGGATCACCGGCATGATCTGCCATAAACCGGAACAGCTCTGTTTCGTTTATTGCATCTTCTCCATTTTTGACTTCATCGCCTACCAGGTTTGCCATAGAGAGTTTTGATAATTAAAATTATGTTACCGGAACGAAATTGCCAAAACGGAAAATCCAGAATACACTAAAGGGTGTAATGTATTATTAAAAGGGCTTAAAAAAGCAATAATATAAATATCTTTATATGTTTTAACTATTTTACCTTCATTATCAATTTTTCACATTAAAGATTAAATCATGGACTGGTTGATCATCGCGGAGGTCATTTACGTTATCATCGTAATTATTGTTTGTCTCCGAATCATTTATGATACCAATAACTCTACCAAAACCCTGGCGTATCTTTTATTTTCTGTTTTTGTCCCCTTCATTGGCATCGGCTTTTATTTCTTCTTCGGCATCAATTATCGCAACCGAAAAATGTACAGCAAAAAGCTTTTTGAAAATGCTGACATGGCAAAGAAATTAAGAGACGAATTATATCATTATTCAAAACAAACTTTTGATGAAAATGATGCCGCCCTCCAGGATAATAAAGAGCTCGCGTATATGTTAGTGAAAGACAGCATGAGCCCCCTGACGTCTAATAATTCAGTAAAACTTTTGATCAACGGAGAAAACAAATTTCCGGAAGTTTTAAAAGCATTGTCAGAAGCAAAAGATCACATCCATATCGAATACTATATTTATGAAGATGATGATATCGGAACAGAAATTGGAAGTATCCTGATAAAAAAAGCAGAGGAAGGCGTAGACGTCAGGTTCATTTACGATGATTTTGGCAGCAGTTCTATTCGTAAAAAATTTGTTACACTACTAAAAGCCAGTGGTGTAAAGGCTTTCCCGTTTTTCAAGATTTCGTTTCTTTCATTTGCCAACCGTATCAATTATAGGAATCATCGTAAAATAATCGTCATCGACGGGCACACCGCTTTTGTAGGCGGCATCAATGTGAGTGACCGATATATCAACAAACCGGCAAACACCGAACAGGTTTTTTGGCGCGATACTCATTTACGAATCGACGGACCCGGCGTGCAGCACCTGCAATATCTTTTTTTATGTGATTGGAATTTTTGTGCCAATAAAAAGTTGCCGATTAATGGAACGTTTTTCCCGAGAGAAAGAGATTTTCCACATCGCGATAACAAAATCGTACAGATTGCCGCCAGCGGGCCCGACTCTCCTACGCCCGTGATTCTATATTCTCTAATGCAGGCCATCAACCTGGCCACGGAAGAAATTTTAATCACCACTCCCTACTTTATACCTGGTGAAAGCCTGGTGGATTCGCTTACCATTGCTGCGTTGAGCGGACTTACCGTGAAACTGTTGGTACCGGGAAAATCAGATTCTATCCTCGTAAATTCAGCAGCCATGTCCTACTATGATGATTTGTTGAAAGCCGGCGTAGAAATATATCGATACACCAAAGGATTCGTACATGCTAAAACATTGGTTGCCGATCGCAAGATTGCCATGGTAGGTACGGCCAATATGGATTACAGGAGCTTCGATCTTAATTTTGAAGTGAATGCAATTGTGTATGATGAAGAAACCGCGGAAGATCTCGCCCGTGTTTTTTTTGAAGACATCAAAGATGCTGAAAAGATAGATATGGAAAAATGGGAAAAGCGTTCCATAACAAAAAAACTGTGGCAAAAAACGGCGCGGATGGTGTCGCCTCTTTTATAAAGATTTTTAAAGAAGCGATAATTGTCCAGGATCAAACCAGGAAGGTTTACCCAGTTTCTTTATTTCCTATCCACTTTCAAAAAACCTTCCTGGTTTTTCGCGTCCAATTTTTATGCGATGTATGCCGCTTTGTTGATCCCGGAGCTGGATGAATTTGAAGTGCATCCGTAAAACAGGCGGAACAGAAATTCTTATTTTTTGTTCGTTTACTGAGTGGAAGCCGAAATTTGAAAACAATCGACCTGCCGCCCTTTTAAAGTTTCTATTTTTGCAAAACGAACCGGAAATAATATTTATTAAACTTCGTTTTAATCACACTATGATCCATTTGCCCCATCATTGTTTCACTTTCTTTTATTTTGTTTTTTTAGCTCATCTTTCTTTTGGCCAAATGTCCGGCAACTTCAGGAAGGACAGTATGGATATGAAGCGTATTCCGGAAATCCAGATCGCGCTTGATGTAAAGAACGTGTCTCCACCGGCAAAGACAGTTATTTTTAAATCCATAAACGTGCAAGATGTGCGGTTTGATACGACACTGATTGGCGTCTATTCCATATTCACCAACGCATTTACACCCGGCGTAAAAAATTATAAGATCAATGTGCCCGGCGGTCTGCAAAAAAGTGTAGGTACTTATTTGAATTCATTCTTTAAAGCATCGCCTTCCGCGCGGGATATGGAATTGATTTGTTTTATAAAAACACTTTCGTTGGCCCGGAGAGATACGGTTGCAAGCGAATCATCCTACAAGAAGTACGGGCAGTTGAATTTTGCAGTGGAAGTTTTTCTGCGTTCGGGTGATAATTATTACGCCGCTATTAAAATTGACACGACAATTTATTCAGTGATTGACACCAAGAAAAAACAAATCAACGATGATACGCAGCGCTACCTGTTGATGCCCGCGCTACAATTATTACAACAGCAGATTGCCGATACCAAATGGGAAGAAATTGCAGAGCGAAAGCCTTTCACGAAAAGTGTTGTTTGGGACCATTACATAACGGATCGGTTTAATATACCGGTACTGACACAAGCTTGTAAAAAAGGCATTTACCGCTCATTCGCTGAATTCAAGAACAACAGCCCGTATATTGAAAATTTTAAAGTGGAAAAAGGCAAATTCAATACGATCATATTAGAAGATGGTGAGGGTATTAATATTTCCACGCTGAGGTTGTTTGGATTTTGTGACGGAGAAAAATATTGGGTTCTTATGGGTAATTATTCCTCCCCGCTTTTTAGAGTCGGTAATGGCTTTGAATTCTTTTTAACCTTTGCCAACAGGGTAAAAATATTAGGAACGCTGAATATGGAAAACGGCAGAATCTACTGAGTTGGCGTTGAAGGCGAAAGTCGAAATGCAGGAAAATATAAACCACCATTACGTGCTCACGCGCTGACGTTTCCCCTGAACGCGAATTTGTAAAAGCAGCGCAGCAGAAAATCCAAAATCTCTTTTTATTCCCCACAATACATACCTTCGAAAGAATTTATTTCATTCCATTTTTATGAAAAATGTTACGATTGAAGACCTGAAAATTGTTAAGGAATTTGCACACGTTCCTGACGATCAATTAAAATGGCTCGTCAGCCAGGGCGAAACAGTAGAAATAGAAGAGGGCAGCTTGCTGTTTAAAGCCGGTGAACCTGTAGTTACTTTCTACATTCTATTAGATGGCAAGATGAGAATTTGTTCCACACAATCCGGCAAGGAAAAGGAATTGCGCATTTTGGATCCCGGCCAGGTTAGCGGCTATCTGCCTTATTCACGGGGTACCATTACGCCTGCATTTTGCGAAGCGTTGAAAAAGTCATGGGTATTCAAATGCTCAAAAGACAAACTGATCAAAGGAATTGGGACTCACTACGAATTAATAGAATCCCTGGTGCACATGATGCTGAGCCGCGTGCGGGAGTTCACTTCCCTACAACAACAGAATGAAAAAATGTTCGCTCTCGGGAAACTTTCCGCAGGCCTTGCGCACGAACTCAACAATCCTGCTGCGGCTATATCCCGCGCTGCTGCTTTGCTACAAACACAAGTGAGTCAATTGCCGGATCTGTTTAAAGAAATTGCCAATTTAAACATACCATCTGAAAAAGTTGAAAAGATCGGCAATCTTATCGTTGAAAAAATAAATTCGGAACCTCCTGTGTTAACGATGATGCAGAAATCAGCCGTTGAAGATGATATTAATGATTGGCTTTATGATAACCATCTCAAGGATCTCGATCCTGAAGGATTGGTGGAGCGCGGATTTAATATCAGTGAGTTGAATGTATTTAAAGAATGTTCCACACCCGCGCACCTTCCGGTGCTGCTCGAATGGGTCAGCAATTATCTCGTCACCAATAAAATGGCTGAAGATATCCGCACTTCTTCAGATCGTATTTCAGCGCTGGTAGGAGCCGTCAAGAATTTTACTTTCATGGATAAAGATGCTACGCGGCAATTGACCGACATTCACTCCGGCATCCGCAACACCTTAACCATGCTGAACTATAAATTACGCAAGGGTAACATTAATGTTATTGAAAATTATGACGATAGTATTCCAAAGATTAACGTCTTTCCCGGTGAACTCAACCAGGTGTGGACCAACATTATTGATAACGCCATTGATGCGATGGAAGTCAATGGTAAAGGCGATCTTACAATAACAACAAAACATGATGGAAGATTTGTGAAAATAACGATTAAGGATAATGGCCCCGGCATTCCGGAAGACATAAAACAAAATATCTTTGCCCCGTTTTTTACGACAAAAGAAATGGGTAAAGGCACGGGCCTTGGGCTTGATGTGGTAAGCCGTATCATGATACAACACAACGGGGAAGTAAAAGTAAAATCGGAACCCGGCGCCACTGAATTTGAAATTTGTCTTCCGATGTAAAAATGAAATTTGCCACAAAGGCACGAAGACACGAAGCTCTTTTTCTTCGAAAAAAAAGATAACGAAGTTTTTCTTATTGTCTTATTTCTTTGTGTCTTAGCGTCTTCCGATGTAAAAAAAATTCGTGTTAATTTGCCATTCGTGGCTTGGAAAGAACCATTGTGCAATGGCAGTGTGATGGCTGGGCAAACTCGAAATGATAAGTTCTGATAGATTTAAAAGAATTAGGACACTAAATAATTACAGAGCCTGCTATTTATTATAGACACTGTAGTATAGCGGTGGGATGGCCCGGACAAACGCGCGGAGCGATCGGGTTGTCCTTGATTTTTTGTTTCTTTTGCATCAAGGCAAAAGAAAAGGCAAAAACAAAATCGATGCAACTAAAAACGATAAGTCATAAAACAATGCAACTAGATCCTTACTACATTAACGACTACTCGTAAAAATATTATTATGACCCAACCAATCATATTTGTAATCGACGACGACATCCAGGTACTCCGCGCCATCACCCGCGATTTAAAAAATAAATACCGCCAGGATTACCGCGTCCTCAGCACCACCTCTGCGAAAGAAGCATTAGACAGTTTGCTCGAATTAAAAAACAAAGGCGAGTCGGTGGCGATGTTCATATCCGACCAGCGCATGCCCGAAATGGAAGGCGTTGATTTTTTATCGCAGGCAATGGATTATTATGACGACGCCAAGAAAGTATTGCTGACCGCTTATTCTGACACAGACGCCGCCATCAAAGCCATTAATAATGTACGGTTAGATTATTATTTAACCAAACCGTGGGACCCACCGGAAGAAAAATTATATCCTGTTATCAATGATTTATTAGATGACTGGCAAAACAATTTTCACCCGGATTTTAAAGGCATCAAATTGGTGGGTTACCAGTTTTCACCCAAGAGCCATGAGATAAAAGAATTTTTATCCGGCAATTTAATTCCCTATCAATGGCTGGAAGCAACGGACGAAGATGGTGAACAATTATTGCAAATCAATAATGTGGAAGCAAAGGATTTACCGGTTATTTTTTTTGAAGATGGAACCAAATTATTAAGCCCGCATATCATTGATGTGGCCAAACGCATCGGTTTAAATCCTGACGTAAAAAACGAGGTATATGATGTAGTGATCATAGGCGCCGGACCCGCGGGGTTGGCGGCTTCTGTGTATGGCGCGTCAGAAGGTTTAAAAACATTATTGATAGAAAGAAGAGCGCCCGGCGGACAGGCAGGCACCAGCTCACGCATTGAAAATTATTTGGGCTTTCCTGCGGGTTTAAGCGGTTCGGATCTTACGCGCAGGGCCATGACCCAATCCGCAAGATTCGGCACAGATTTCCTCACGCCGCAATCCGTAAAAGCCATTGAAGTACAGGATAATTATAAGAAAATTATTTTGGGCGATGACAAAGTAATTATGACCAAAGCCATTGTAATTACCACGGGCGTTGATTATCGCCAGCTCACCACGCCGGGCATTGCGCAGTTCACCGGCGCAGGTGTTTATTACGGTGCGGCCAATACAGAAGCATCTGCATGTAAAGCTAAAAATGTATTTATAGTAGGCGGTGGCAATTCTGCCGGGCAGGCCGCAATGTACCTCTCAAAATTTGCAAAGCAGGTAAATATTTTGATACGCAAAGACAGCTTATCCTACACCATGTCTTCTTATTTAATTGACCAGATAAAGGGCGTAGAAAACATCACCGTGTGTGTATGCCGCGAAGTAGTGGAAGCCAAAGGCGACAACCGTTTAGAGCAGTTGGCGATTAAAAATATTACTACAGGCGAAGTCTATACAGAAGATGCTGCTGCCTTATACATCTTCATTGGCGCCAAGCCTTTTACTGATTGGCTGGATGATGAAATTATCACCAATGACAAGGGCTTTATTGAAACCGGCCGCGACCTGCAGCATTATGAGGATTTTAAAAAAATATGGAAGCTGGAGCGCGATCCTTATTTACTGGAAACAAGCTGTGCCGGCATCTTTGCCGCAGGTGATGTACGCGCCGGCGCCATGAACCGCGTAGCCTCCGCAGTGGGAGAGGGTTCCATGGCGATAAGTTTTGTGCATAAATATTTGGGAGAAATGTGAGGCTTGATGCAGAATACGTGAAAATAGAAATTGGGATTATAAGTTGGTTTACTAGGTTTGAATTATTACTAGTACATTGTTTCGTGTGCCACGAACCAATGCACATTGAGGCTATCGATTTCAAGCCAGACGCAACATCAACTGCGGCGCTCTGGATTATAAAACACTAACAAGAGCAAAATTTATTTACATTCAGGCAGTTGATTGCCTGGATTATTTATTTTGAAAGAAACTAAAAAAATTAATCAAATAAAGATGGGTTAATTAGTTTTTTTGAAACTCCCCCCATTTTTCCTTTACGATATTCTTTTTCAATTGATTTTCCTATCCGAATTGGCTTTTTAGATGAATGCATTCTTAGCAAAGAAGATTCACCAAATTCGTTTTTTTCTACAACTACCATTTGATCTCTTCGCAAAATTTTATCTAATAAAACGGTATTATGAGTAGTGAAGATCATTTGGGAATTCATAGGGTTTATCTTTGGATTATGAAATGCTTGTAATAACATCTTTAAAAGTGAAGAATCAAATCTAGCATCGAGTTCATCTACCCAAATTAACTGTGAATTTTTAATAGCATAAGAAATAAGTGAAACAAGGATAAAGTATTTTAAAGAACCGGATGATTCATTTTTTTGTAATTCGAATTCAATATTGTCTACAATTTTTTGCTCTCTATTATAGACGCTATGACCAGTAAATAAATCAAAGCTTTTTATTTCCTTATCAAACCACATATTTAATAGCCCTTTTTCTAAAGTAAGTTTTGAGTTGGATAAGTTTTCGACTTTATCAAAAATAGTAGTAAATCCTAAATCAGCATTCTTAATAAATTTTAGGATTAATCCTTTATAAATCGGATCAGAATAAATAGCACGAGCTTTCATCAATTCTTTTATGTAATCATCCGGAATAACAAGATTGGCACCGAGCCAATTTGATATTGATTGAACTCGTGGAATATTTTCTTGTGATAACAGCACAGACAAAAATAGGATATGCGACTTGGTGAAATAAATTGCTTGGTTCAGTTTATTATCGGATTCCTTATTCCATATTTTACTTGTGATTATATCTTTACCCTTTCTTTTAAACAAATAATTTTCTCTGACTTTTAATTCTGAATAATGTAACTCCTCTTCTATTATTTCTTTAGAATTTAAAGTAAATGTGTATCTATACTTAGTTTCTTTTATTAAGAATGTTAATTCAAAAAAACTGGGTTTATCAAGCATTTCTGTGTTTAATAAAAAAGGTTGAATATCTATCGTATTATTTATTTGACCTGCAGAGAAAGAGTTAAATATTAATTTTTGAAAAAATTGAAAACTTTTAATAAAGTTAGATTTCCCATACGAATTATGACCATAAATCGCAACTGATTTAAGCAGTCTGTCCTCATGGTTATATAAATATGGGATATGTAAATTTTCACTCAAATCTTTTAATCCATCAGGTATTAGGTTAAGCGTTTGAATATTCTTAAATGAAAGAAAATTGCCTATTGAGAATTTAACCAGCACCAACTCTGAAATAACTATTAGTTATTTCTGAGTTCCTAATAAGTAACATTTAATTAAAAAAAATCATATGGCAAATTGCAACAATTTATTTAAAGATTTCAACGGGGATGGTTATTTAAAGGTATCCCAAGATAAAATTGATAAGTTAGAAATTTCAAGTGAGAATGTTCGTGGAGTTATAAAAGAGGATTTTAATCTAAATCATCCAAACTATACCCCTAAGTTTTATTTACAAGGTTCAAATAAAATGGGTACAATGATAAGAACAAAAGATGACACATGCGATTTAGACGATGGTGTCTATTTTAAAAGCAATCCTGATGATGTAACCAGTTCCACATTGCAAAAATGGGTAAAAGATGCTGTGGATGGAATTACTGACTCTACTCCTTCCCATAGAAAAAAATGTATAACTATTGATTTTAAGGCAGGATATAATATTGATTTACCTATTTTACTTTTTGATAAACAAAAAGATTTACATCCAAAATTAGCTGTTAGAGATGATGGTTTTATTTCTGATGATCCAAAGGAATTTTTTGACTATTTCAATAAAAATGCTTCTGCCCAGCTTATAAGGATTATACGATTTTTAAAAGCATGGTGTGATTTTAAGCGACAAAAAATGCCAAGTGGTTTGGCAATGACGGTGCTTGCTATTAATAATTTTCAGAAAAACGAGCGTGATGATGTAGCATTAAAATTTACACTTATTGAAATCGAAAATTCCTTGAAGAATAATTTTATCTGTTTAATGCCTACTACTCCATATGATGACTTGTTTAAAGGTTATGAAATTAATCAGCAGGAGAGTACTAAAACCCGAAAAGAGAATTTCTTAAATAATCTATCTGAATTTATAAAGGATGCTAAAGCGGCTGTTGATGAGGAAAAAAATAAATTAAAAGCAAGTAAATTATGGAAAAAGCACTTAGGTGATAGATTCCCTGACGGCGAAGACGAGGATGAAGAACAAATTCGGAGCTCTTCATTAAGCGGAATTATTGGTAATCAAAAACCATATTGTGACTTTAGATAATTACAAAATATTTTGCAATCAGTTAGAAGATGTTATAATAAAATATCCCAACTTGTCTATCATAGACAAGGATGGGAAGAAATTTTTGAAAGGTGTATTGGATATCCCAAATGAAGATTTAAATATTGTTGGTCATTACTTAGTAGAAATACATTTTACAAATTTATTTCCTTTCCGATTTCCTAAATTATTTGAAATAGGAGGTGACATTTCGAGTCATATTGACTGGCATAAATTTTCTGATAATAGCTGTTGCATTACGGTACAGCCTGATGAAATCTTAAAATGTAAATCTGGAATAAATATTCTTGATTTTATTGAAAGATATTGTTTTTCCTTTTTTGCAAATCATATTTATAGAAAACAGGAGGGGCAATATCTAAATGGAGAATACGCTCATGGGCTAGATGGTGTAAAAGAATTTTATAGTATTCTAATGAAAACCGATGACGTCGATAAATGGGTTCATTACTTAACATGCACCTTCTTTATACCCAGCCAAAAGTATAAAAGGAATGGTAAATGCTTTTGTGAATCGGATATTAAATTTAAAAATTGTCATTTGAAAATATTTGATTCTTTAAGAGAAATTGGACTTAGCCAATGTTTATTTGATTTCAAACGAATATATCCAAATACAAAATTTGATTTTAATTAATTTTCACCTTAAAATAGATAAAATGAAACCGAGAATATTTTTAGGTTCTTCTGCAGAAAACCTAACCACTTTAGAGATAATTTCAAACGAGCTTTCCACAGTTGGAAATTGTGTTAAATGGACTAAGGCTTTCGAACAAAATAAAAGTAATTTAGATTCATTATTTACACAAACCAGACTCTCTGATTTTTCTATTCTTTTAGCGATGAAAGATGATATTGTTGAAAAAAAAGGAGAAAGATTAAATGTCTCAAGAGATAATGTAATTTTTGAATTTGGATTATTTCTTGGTTCCACGGGAATTAATCGTTCCTTTTTAGTTGCTGAAGATGGTATTGATTTACCATCCGATTTAGATGGGATTACAGTAGAAAATTTACTCTTGAAGAGGGGAAATTTAATTCGATAAAAAGCATTTGCCAGAATATCAATAAAAATATTCAAAAACAAATTAAGAGTTCTGAACTCGGTTTATTACCTTCTACTGCATTGGCGATTGGATATTACAATGGTTTCGTAAAACGAGTTTGTGAAGATTTGCATCATACAGAAAAAATGATTAACGGTAGTGATGAATTTGAAGTAAAAAAATTTGTATTTAAAGTTATTATACCAGAGGAACTTGACGATAATGGAGTTGATGATTTTAAGGTTTTATATAATAAAAAGTATGAACTTTCAGATGCATCTACAATAGGGAAGTCTGGAATCAAAAGAGGATATCCCCTTGCATTTAAAATTGACTTAGAAGAAGATAATTCTGACACCACAACTCACAGTATAATAGATATTCCTAGCACATTAAATACAATTGTTGAATGCATTAAATTATACATGCCTCATCTGCAAATTGGTAAAAATGAAGATATTGATATCCTTGAAAAAAAAGAACTTTGGAATTTCGCCAGAGTTTTAAAATATTTAATATCGAAGAATGCTTCTACAAAGAATAATGTAATTGTCATCGAAGGCGAGACAATTTAAATTTTCCTATCACTTGGCATCAGTATATGTTTTGCTAATAATTTGTTTACACTCCTCCTGATTCGAGGCACACGAAACAAATTCCTCATCGCTGACCTGATATTTATAATCATCACATTTTATTTTTCATTTACCCGAATAACGGTTTCTTATCTCCTAAAACATTTTCAAAAATATTTTTCATTAACTCCGCATCAACCATCCAAATAAGAAAACATAAATCAGTATATCAACTACGAGGGTAACAAACGAAATCGCTTCAAACCACAATAGTTTTACTAAATTTGTTGGTATGCCAGCAGCGATAGATATAAAACCTCTCTCTAATGAGTTACCCAGCCACTTTGCCGATAGGGTTGGTCAGTTTTATGCGAAAACTGTTACGACACAACATAAAAAAGATAAGGGGCAATTTTTTACACCTACAGAAATTGCTCACTTCATGGCAGGACTTGCGAAACAAACTAAAAACAAATTAAAAATACTTGACCCCGGTTGTGGTACAGCCATTCTTTCAAGCTCACTTGTTGAAACGCTTGCTAAGCAGAATGAGAACTTAAAAGAAATCGAATTGATTTGTTACGAAACCGACCAGGATATTTTGCCTTATACACAAATGGTGCTTAATTATTTAGATAAATGGTTAAAGCAATATAGAATTAAGTTTAAGGTGACGCTTAACTCAAATGATTTTGTGCTTGAAAATAAAGACTGCTTCCAGGTTTCGGCGACACTTTTTTCTGAACCTCAAAATGCCACTTACGATATTGTAATTTCAAATCCGCCTTATTTCAAAATACCAAAAGAAGATAAAAGAGCCATCGTAGCAAAGTCCATGGTTTGGGGACAACCCAACATTTACTCAATCTTTATGATGGTGGCAACTAAACTTTTAAAGGAAGGTGGCGAACTCATATTTATTACACCAAGAAGTTTTGCGTCAGGTAATTATTTTAGAGCTTTCCGTGAAGCCTTTTTCAAGGAAATAGAAATTGAACATATCCATTTGTTCGGTTCAAGGACTGACACTTTTGACCGGGACAGTGTTCTGCAGGAAACGCTCATATTAAAAGGTAAAAAACAAAAGCAAAATGGACAATTGCCTTCCATTCGTGTAACTCATTCTAATGGAATCAGGGATATTGAAAACTTTACTGAAAAGTTTTATAAAACTGATGAACTGATTGACTTGAAGTCGAAAGAAAAAATCATACACCTTCCAACTAATGAAACGGACGACAATGTAATCAGGTTGTTTAAATCGTGGTCAGGAAGTTTACGCCAATATGATATCCAGATTTCAACAGGCCCGGTTGTTTCATTCAGAGCAACTAAATATTTGTTTGAGCAATACCAGAATGGAACAGTTTTTTTAGTTCCATTATATCTGCTTATCAACACAGCCAAAATGCAATTTGAATGGCCAGTTACTAAAAGGAATAAGCCTCAATACATTCAACTTTGCGAAGAAACCAAACCTCTTTTGCTTCCCAATAAAAATTATGTTTTTCTCCGCCGTTTTAGTGCAAAGGATGACAAGAGCAGGTTGGTTGCAACCCCTTATTTTGTTGATATTACCCAGGCGGAATATATCGGAGTTGAAAATCATCTCAATTATATTTACAGGCCAAAAGGGCATCTCGAAAGAAATGAAATATTAGGGCTTTCTGCTTTACTAAACAGTAATCTATTTGACACCTATTTCAGAACTTTCAATGGAAATATTAATGTGAGTGCAACCGAATTAAGAGAAATGCCTTTGCCACCTTTGGAAGATATAAAACAAATTGGCAACCAAATAATATTGCTAAATGATTTTTCACAATCGAAGGTTGATAAAATTATAAACAGCCACTTTGATATAGAACATATATTCGCTTATGAGCAAAATTGATGAAGCTAAAGAAATTCTTAAAGAATTAGGATTGCCTGCAGCACAACAAAACGAAATTTCAGCCTACACGTTGCTTGCCCTTTGTGATATTAAGCCTCGTGGCAATTGGAGCAAAGCCACCAAAGCAAGTTTGAAAGTTTCGAAAGGTATCATGGCTTTTTGTAAAGACATTTATAAAAAAGAATATGCGCCCAATACAAGAGAAACATTCCGGCGCCAGGTATTACATCAATTTGTTCAGGCAAGAATAGCGGACTATAATCCTGATAATCCGAAATTGCCGGTTAATAGTCCTAATGCACACTATGCAATTACAGAAGAAGCATTAGAAGCTATCAAAACTTTTGGAACAAAAGTGTGGAAAGAAGCTGCAGAAAGATTTAAGTCTGAAGTTGGTGCACTCTCAAAACGTTACCTTAAAGAGAGAAAGCAAATTCTGATTCCGGTAAAATTAAGCAACGGTAAAACGCTTCACCTTTCTCCAGGCAAACACAATATTGTACAGGCCGCGATTGTTCAGGATTTTGCCGCACGTTTTGCAAATGGCAGCGAGGTTCTTTATCTGGGCGATACGGCAGACAAAGACCTTTATGTTGATAAAAAAGTTTTAAAAGAAATTGGAATCCCGATTACGCAACATAGCAAACTTCCGGACGTAGTGCTGTTTGACAGAAAGAAAGACTGGCTGTACTTAATTGAAGCAGTTACATCGCATGGCCCGGTTTCACCAAAGCGATTGGTTGAATTAGAGGAATTACTCAAAGATTGCAAAGCAGGTAAGGTGTATGTTTCGGCATTCCCCAACTTTAAAGAATTTAATAAGCATTCGGCCAAAATAGCCTGGGAGACTGAAATTTGGGTTGTAGATTTTCC
>Ga0207933_1001542_pt1 | contig 17072 bp, 20 predicted proteins | sample NGESurdeep092012_4_FD_184488 | JGI IMG/M metagenome (GOLD analysis project Ga0207933, IMG submission 184488) | Arctic peat soil microbial communities from Barrow, Alaska - NGEE Surface sample F53-3 deep-092012 (SPAdes) | ecosystem: Environmental > Terrestrial > Soil > Wetlands > Peat ...
GCGTGCAGCCCCCGTCGATCTACAAGTACTTCCCATCGTTGATGGCCATATACGACGCCCTCTTTCGGCGCGGGCAAGTCGAACACCTCGAGGTCATGCGCCAATCCATGGCTCGCGCCGAACCCGGCCTCGAAGGCTTGACAGCGGGTCTAGAAGCCAGCGGGCGTTGGTTACTAACCAACCGACCGACTGCCCAGTTGATGTTTTGGCGCCCCGTTCCGAGCTATAAGCCTTCCGTCGAAGCAATCGCTCCCAGCGTCGAGATGGTCGTGCTCCAGCGCGCCAGGTTGGCCGAAGCGGTCGACCTCGGTCAGCTCGGTCCCGAGGCCGACTCAGAAGAAGCGGTCTATCTCGTCTCGACGTTGATCGTCGGAGTACTCAGCCAGGCCATGGCCAATGAACCCGACCTCGAATGGGGGAAGGGCCGCTTCACCTCCGCCTTCCCAAAACTGATGACGCTGTTCGCTGCCGCTTACCCGGTGCCCACTGCGGCACTGAAGCGGCCGAGCGGCACTCACCGACACGGACACCAGCATTAGGCGCCGCGCTAAGTGCTTCCCGCAGGAGAGCCGAACATTAAAACCTTGAAAGATCGCTAACCGTGAAGTGGACCCCAAACTGTCAATCGAATCGACAGCAGTCGACCATGTTCGACGGATGCTCGCAAGGTTCTTACTTCACAAGCCCGCGACATTTTTCAGAGCGCGCGGTGACTAAGTTCGCCAACCGGGTTGGTAGTGAGCGACCTAGTGATTCGACTTCCGGGTCTTTAGAAGCGTCAACGAAAGCGTCCGGAGCGAGGGCCGCTAGTTCTAGAACGCGAGTTAAAAGGGATTCCTTGTCCACGCCAAGTTCCTTCGCGGCTGCCGGCCATCTGTTTCTATCAAGAAGGACGTGATAGTCGCCACCAATCTTCATCGCGAACCTCAGCTTCCGCTCGTGGGTGTCGTATGGCAACGTTGAAGCAACATCGTAAAGCGGTGCCAAGCGAACCTGATCTCCTGCGAGGAGCAAGGAATAGTTCTTGGCATGGGCGTCGGTGCCAGCGATGAGCCAATTCCAGATGAGAGCGTCGGCGAACCGCCAGACGGCTTCGTCGGCAATCAAGAGTGGCATAGAACTGCGGAGAAGTTTCACAACATCGCCGAGGCTCGGACCACCCTCGTTTAGATATTTGAGAGACGGCGAAAGTCCTAGCGCTTGGCAGACATCCTCTTGATGAATTCGAACAGTATTACCTCCAACAAGTAGCCAGTCGTAGCGGTCGACGACCACTGCGGTCTCGCCTCCAAATTTGCCGGTCCTTGTCCGGGCTGCAATCAGACCAGCACGTCGGGCGGCATCAAGGCAAAGATGCTCATTGAGATCATGGTCATCAAAACCGGCGACGGCCGGTTTAAGAATGTGGGTGGTGGCGGTTGAGCCCGATGGAACCCCCCAATGTCCATTCTCGTAAAGTAGCGCCGTCTTCGATTGCGCACCAGCGAGGCTGAACTGCCCGGTGAAAGACCGACCAAGCCAGGACGTCGAATCTTCACGAAGGTCACGAAGGCGCTGCCCGACTTCTTCTTCGCTGAGCCAGTTGACTTCCCCAGGACGAGCTAGAACGCGTTCAATCTCTTCGGGCGGCGAGAAGCGGATGGCTCCCGCACAGTCCTCGCCAATCTGCGTTGCTAGAAGTGAGAAGGGTGAGGAAACCGAAACTTGAAAGTGACGAGCCCAGCGCGCTAGGACTGCGTCGTTGTCCGGGAGGAGTCCCCACAACCAAGGAGTAATGGCCCGGTCAGGATGCGATCGCACTTGGGTCGGCATCGAGATCGATATGGGTGTGACTTCCCGGCGTTCTCGGTACTCCTCCGTGTATTCGAACTGGAGTCGCCCGTTTGCCAGTCGATCGATGGAACCGATAACTCTGTCCTCGAGGATTACGAGATGAACGTCGCTCATCGTTCGCGATAGGCGCCGAGGACGGAATCGAGGTTGACTCCCTTGTAAACATCACTGAGGCTCGCGGATTTGGAGAGTTCGAGACGAAGGTCGAGATACTCCAGAAGTCGAAGAACCAATTCAAATTCCACCGAAGGTTTCCCCGCTTCGACTTCATTGATCCAGGATCAAGGTTGCTCCGCTGGGGACATGGTCACCAAGGGGTCGCTCGCGTCAGTGTCGCTCGTGAGTCCCTCGACGTGGTGGATCCTGCGACCCGGATCTGCCACGAACTCCGAGCGTTTCGTGGTCCAAAATGGATCAGTGTCGATGCAGAGGATGATGTTCCTTCTCGACACCAACGGATGAGCAGTGCTGCAAGCGGACAACTCAACGAAGGCCGTCGTAACGAAAAGTAGGAGCGTCGGCCCCTTCCACGTATTCGTGACGGTCGACGGCGGGACCGGGTGGTATCCACTCTCTCCCCCTCAAGGCGCAAATCAGTTCACGGAAGGATTCGGCGGCGGCGGAATATCAAATTCCTAATGCGTCGGAAGTACCGTGCACTCGCTTGAAAGCGTGGACATGATCTTTATCCACCGAACCGCGTGGTTCCATGAGAAAACCGTTGGGGCTGCAATTTGGCCTTTTCCGCAGCAATGTCATGACCTCGTCGTACGATGAGGGAACGATGTGGCAGGCTCCCGATATCCAAGACGTCGCGACGGAGGTCGGCCAATGTCTGACGAAGGGCGACACTAGTTCGGCATTTCGCGTCATTGCTCGGTTTCTCGAGTTTTACGACAAGGCAGACTGGCCGACTCGTGATCGTATGGTCGAGCCTCGACCCGACCCCACTGGCAGCGAACGCTACGACGCCATGTTGGCGGGCATCGTCGAATACGCTTGTGCAACTCATCGAGCCGTGGCCCCGGCGTGGGTCAACAATCCAGAATTCTTCCTCGATGAATTCTGGTTCGTGTCCGGGATGAAGTCACTCCATGCCGACGCCATCGTTCACAGCCCTATCTCGTTCAAGCGCCGAGGAGTCTTCTTAACGCAGGGCGCGTTGACCTACGCATGATGACCTTCCTCGGACGCAATGAACTTCTTAACGCCTTCGAGTTGTTGGATGATGAACTCGGAAGAATGGGTGTCGAAGCTGATCTCTTCGTGGTCGGCGGAGCCGCGATGGCCGTGGCTTACGACGCCCGCCGGGCAACCACCGACGTCGATGCGGTATTCGTGCCTTCGAAGGAGGTACGAACAGCCGCGTCGCGAGTGGCTGAAGAACTTGGTCTTGAGGAGGATTGGCTCAATGACGGCGTAAAAGGTTTCCTGCCTGGTGAGGATGTAGAGCAGGTAGACGTTTATGAGGGGAAGAGCCTCCACGTTGCGGCCGCCTCGCCCAAGTTCTTGTTAGCGATGAAGTTGATGGCTTTGCGCACTGAACGCGATGTTGATGACATCAGGACTCTCTATGAGATTTGCGGATTGACAACCGCGGAAGAAGGTTTGGCAGTACTGGAGTCCTTCTACCCTCAACATCTCGTACTTCCTCGAGTCCAGTTCTTGTTGCAAGAAATGTTTCCCGAGCCTCCACACCTCTCTAAAGACAACGGGATGTCGCTCTGATTGGCGGACGTAGCGCCGAGGCTTGGTCCCAGGCATCTAACGGTCTAGGGATGTGATGGGTAGTCAGTTACTGGAGTCAAGTCTGATAGTCGCAAATACCGTCGGATCACCATGGATGAATCTCGGCAACCTCGGAGTCGCCGCTGTACGACGCGTTCGAAGTTAGCCTTCCAATAGATGCGTGAGGTGATCGGCGAACGGCTGATAGAGCCAGGAGCCGTCGTAACGCTCACCGTTGATGAAAAACGTGGGCGTGCCATTCGCGCCGCTGCGAATGGCACCTTCCAAATCCGATTCGACTCGTCGACGCGCAATGCCGTCGGCAATAACCTGCGTCGCCAGTTTCACGTCCGCACCAACCTCTTCGACATAACGCAATAACGCCGCGGCGCTGAGGTCGTTCTGATTTTCGAATAGTTGATCGTGGATCTCCCAAAATTTCCCCTGCACTCCAACCGCCTCAGCCACTTCCGCGGCCGCTTCGGCGTTCGGGTGAACCTCGGCGAGCGGCAGGTTACGAAAGACGAAGCGCATCGAGTCAGCGAACTCCGCGCGCAATCTCTCGACGATGGGATACGCCTGTCCGCAGTAAGGACATTGATAGTCGCCGTACTCGATCACCGTCAGCTGGGCATCAAGGGGGCCACTCGAGTGATCGTCGGGTCCCACCGGAATCGAAAGTTGAGCGTGCTCGCTCACGACAAACCCTCCACCGCGCGAAGGGCACCGTCCGCACCCGGATTGACGCCCACCGGCGAGACTTCACTCCACGCCACTTTGCGATCGCGTCCGATGACGAAAAGTGCGCGCTCCGACGTGCCGTCGTCGTCCCGATATACCTCATACGATTTCGCGACCCCACCCTGAGGGTTCGAATCGGCGAGGAGCGGGAACGCCACATTGCGTTGATCTTTAAAAGCCTCGTGGCACCACGGACCATCGACTGATATGCCAAGAAGCTGAGCTCCCTGGGCTCGGAACAACCGGTTCGCCGCGCTGAACACGGACAGCTCGTCACTACAGACGGGGCTCCAGTCAGCCGGATAGAAGATGAGGACCACGGGTCCGTCGAACTCTGAGAGCCGGACTTTCTGGTCGGGAGTTGCAAGCAACCCGAACTCCGGCGCGTCAGCGCCAACCCGTAGAGCCATGTGAACTCCTCGCCAGCAACCGATCATCACGTGACAGAAATTTGAAAGTGAGTATAGGTCGACGCGCCCCGATTTGAGCGAGCCTGTCAACTTCGAATCGTGCACAGTCTCATCTCACCGACAATTTCGCCCCCGAGCTGGCTGGCGCTAACGGACCCGACGTTGCCCGAGTCCGCTCCACAATCTTGTTTCATCAACAATCTGTCGTAGGCGCGAAATCAACCCAGGTGCCGTGGCGCCAGAATTGCTCGGTAGTCGTTTCATGGCGTGGTCGGGTTACCTCGCCGCCTATCGCTTGCGCTGATCGTCCCCGTTAGCATCGTGGCGCTCCTTGCCCCCTCGAGTAACGCCCTGGCGGCCACGCCGGTAGCGGGGATCTCCGACGACGGCACCTGCGCGCATGGTCTTAACACGGTGGCCATCACCACGAGTTGCTTCGCCAACACCACCGTCGTGGCAGTATGCGTGCAGCCAAGTAATCTTCGATTCACTGTGACGCCCACAGCGAAAATAGGCCCTAAATGCGACGCGTACGGCGGGTCGAGTATGGGCTACCTCCAAATCAAACTCGGTGGTACCTTCACTCCCAAGGACTACGGCGCCGACAACTACGACGTAACCGTGACGGGGTAATTCACTTCGACTCGGATGGTGAAGGGTTCGATAGATAACGTCGGTTTCCACTGCCCATCTGATACTTTCAACATCGCCATCGCGCCACCGGTGTCGCCCCTGTCGCCCCTGTCGCCCCTGTCGCCCCTGTCGCCCTGCGAGATGCTGGCGAAGGTGCACGCTGTCCAGGACATTGGCGCAGGACTCACGTCGACCATCCTGGAAAACTCTTTCACCGCCTGGAGCGGGCTGTGCACGGTGTCGGTCGCACGCCTCAATGATTTAGAGTTAGTGGTCAGCACGTCGCGCAGCACTCGACCGATGGGGATCGGTGGCACGCAGGCCACGGCCCTCGCCAGCCCGAGAACGGGCGCCGCGCTCTACGCCGCAACCGATGGCAATTTCTTCCGAGCGATCGTCATCTTTCACCGCGGTGCGAGTTGGTCTGCGCTCAGTTACGACTTCCAGCACTCACGTTGCCCGTCCTCCACGCCCGCAGGCACCTGTTGCGTAACCAAGGGCGTTCTGTCGTCCATCACTTCTCCCGTGGAATCGTCGAAACGCCACGTCTACACTCTGCTCTAACGTCGTCGCAAGACTTCGTCCCCATGAGCACCTAGAACTCAATCAATCAAATAGCCTGACGAAACCATAATTGGGGGCATGATGAGGGCCTTTTGGGAGCCATTGGCACTCTCAGGGCGAGACTGCCAGAAAATGTGCACGTCCCGGTATAGTTGACTTCCCGAACTTCGGTTCGGCTTGCGATGGCGGACTCCCACGATGTCCGGGTCGGAGGGAATTCGCCTGGAGATCATTCGGTTGATTAGGTGGGTTCGATCACTTGAAAGGGAATTGCCATGACCAATGAGACTGTCACATTGCCTCTTCTTCCTTTGAAATCAGGCGTCATTCTGCCGGGCATGGCGTTCACTATGGCCCTCGAATCCGACGAGTCGCGCGCCGCCGTCGAAGCCGCGCGTTCCGCCGGCGGACGACTCCTCTTGGTCCCCCACATTGACGGGCGCTATTCGAGCGTTGGTGTCATCGCCGAGGTCATGGAAGAGGGATCGATGCCCGGTGGACTCGAGGCGATCGTCATTCGTGGCGACCAGCGCGCCGCTATCGGTACTGGCGTCCCCGGGACGGGCGACGCTCTGTGGGTGGAGGCCGAGCCCCTCGACGATGGAGAGTCGACTTCGAGCGTCGTTGAACTCGCGCGTGAGTATCGTGCCGTGCTGGAGAACATCTTGCATGGTCGTGGTGCGCGCCAAATCGCCGCGCAGTTGCGTGAGATCACCGAACCCGGGCGTCTCGCCGATGTCGCCGGCTACTCCCCTGATCTGACCCTCGCCCAAAAGGTCGAAGTACTCGAGACCATCGATGTCGAGGCGCGACTACGGCTCGTGCTCGGATGGGCTCGCGACACGTTGGCCGATTTGACGCTGCGCGATCGCATCAAGAACGACGTGGAAGAGGGTATGGAAAAGACGCAGCGTGAGTTTCTTCTTCGCCGACAGCTCGACGCGATCAAAAAGGAGCTGGGCCAACTCGGTGACGACGAGACCGACCCTGATGACTACCGCGCCAAAATTGCCGACCGCGATCTGCCCGAACACGTACGTAGTGCCGTCCTTCACGAGATCGACAAACTGGAGCGAACCAGTGAGCAGAGCCCCGAAACGGGATGGATCCGCACGTGGCTCGACACGATCCTCGAGATCCCCTGGGGCGTTGAATCAGAAGATCGTTTGGACGTCCCTGAAGCACAGCGCATCTTGAACGCCGATCACGAGGGACTCGAGGACGTGAAGGACCGCATCCTCGAGCACCTCGCCGTACGGAAATTGCAAGCGGAGCGAGGACTCGCGCCTGTCGATGGTCGAGGGTCTGGCGCCATCCTCGCGCTCGTGGGTCCTCCCGGGGTCGGCAAGACGTCGCTCGGCCAGTCGATCGCGAACGCCCTTGAGCGAAAATTCGTTCGCGTCTCGCTCGGCGGGGTGCGCGACGAAGCCGAAATACGAGGTCACCGTCGCACGTACGTGGGCGCCCAGCCGGGACGTCTCGTGCGCGCACTGCGCGAGGCCGGCACCATGAACCCCGTCATCGTGCTGGACGAGGTTGACAAGTTAGGTGCCGACTTTCGCGGCGATCCGTCGTCGGCACTCCTGGAGGTCCTTGACCCGGCGCAAAACCACACCTTCCGCGACCACTACCTTGAGGTCGACCTCGACCTCTCACGCGTCATGTTCGTGGCAACGGCCAACGTCATCGACACCATTCCTGGACCGCTGCTCGATCGAATGGAAGTCATTCGCCTCGACGGGTACACCGAGAGTGAAAAGGTCTCGATTGCTCGTCACCATCTTCTCAGTCGACAATTGGTCCGTACCGCTCTTCGTGACGACGAAGTCTCGATCGACGACGAGGCGCTACGAACCATCGTGGCGGACTACACCCGTGAAGCGGGCGTGCGCAATCTCGAGCGAGAGATCGGTCGGCTGCTTCGCAAGGCGGCGACGAAACTCGCGGCCGGCGAGCGTGACGCACCGATCGTCGTGAACGCAAAGTCGGTGACCGAATGGCTCGGGCGTCCCCATTTCTACTTTGAATCGGCCGACCGCACCAGTGTGCCAGGTGTAGCGACGGGGCTCGCGGTGACCGGCGCCGGGGGCGACGTCCTCTTCGTCGAAGCCAGCATGTCCGAGGGACACGAAGGACTAACGCTTACCGGTCAATTAGGCGAGGTCATGAAAGAGTCGGCTGAGATCGCTATGTCGTACGTACGAAGCCACGCCAAAGAGTTGAAAATCGACCCGATGATCTTCGCGGGAAAGCGTTTCCACCTCCACGTGCCGGCGGGCGCGGTTCCCAAAGACGGACCCTCAGCTGGCGTGACGATGACTACGGCCCTCGTCAGTTTGTTGCGTAGCGACCCGGTTCGTGCGGACTTGGCGATGACCGGCGAGGTGACCTTGCAAGGCCGCGTTCTCCCCATTGGCGGCGTCAAGCAAAAGGTGTTGGCAGCGCACCGTGCCGGTCTAACTCACGTGGTTTTGCCGACACGAAATGGTCCCGACCTTGAAGACGTCCCCGAAGAAGTTCGAGGAGTCATGACGTTCCATCTCGCTGGCACGATTACCGACGTGTTGAACTCAGCACTTGGGGTCAGTGACCAAGTCAACACCGTAGTTGAACACCCTGCCGCGGCCTGACTCGTTCGAAGGGCGCCGATCGCGGCGCTGGCCCCCTTCGAACGACACAAGGCGACGACCCCGAAGGCGAATCAACTCCGAATGGACTGGACTGAGATTTTTCATTCGCTCGTCACCGTCACTCGGCCTCGAATCAAAGATTGACTCGAGTGGTTCGCTGTCCTCAAAGGCGAAATCGGAAAGAATTCGATCACAACTAACCAGGTCACCGCCACGTGGAGCTTCCCCGCGGGGATTAGACAGCGGGGAAAATCGTCCTGCGAATCACGACGACGTCAAGGAAGATCCCTTCAGCGAGGCCAGAGAACTCGTGGGGAGGCGGTGAGGAGGATACACGTCTCGGCATTGATGGGGCATTGAATCGCAACTCGCGGTATAAAGCAGCCATTGTCGTCCTGGCCGACAATCGTCAGCCAGAGGCCTATTTTGAACCTGACGCCGTCATTTCTACGAATCGACGAGGCGGTCGGCGGAATTCCCCAGCGGTGCAGGGGAGCGATCCAGCACGGCCACCGTGGCTGACTACATTGTCGCAACATTAAGAGCGTACGGAAGCCGCCGTATCTACGGTTTGCGCGTCGCCTCGTTAAATGAGTGATTGACGTCGTCGCCCTACGCGGTGACAACACCCGAGGCCACAATTGGCGTCGTGGGAGTCGAAGTACCCCCCGCCGGCTCGATGGTGACCGCAAGTTCACTGGGGGCCAGTGCGCCCGCCACGGTGAATTCCACACTGGTCGGATGCGCGCCCATCAGACCAATGGAAATAGGTTTGCCGTTGATTATGCCCCACAGTTGGTACGTTTGGGCCGTCGACAAGGTTGACATCTTTGACGAGATCATGTATCCATGTCCATTGAGCAAGACGAACTTCGCGAGGTTCGTCACGTGACTATTCGAGAGTGTGACGTCGACGTGACCCGGGGCACTCTGCGCCGCCACCACGGCGCCCCGATCTGCAGCGCCCAAGGCGTTCGTCAGCTGCGCCACGTGATTGTTGACCTGCACGAGATTGAAACTCAGCACCCCGACCGCAGCGGCCGCGGCCACCGAGACAACACCGACGATGACCTTGGTGCGACGCGTGAGCGCGTCTCGCTGCGCCGTTATTGGCGTAATGAAGTCGTGGGGCGATTCGAGCGTATGAAGAAGTGGCGGGGTACTCGTGTTGACGTCGTCGTACAGGTGCTCGGAAATTCGCTGCCACAACTCGGCCGACGCCGGCTCGCTGACGTTTCCCATCGCCGACGTGACGCCTCGCAGGGCGTCGAGTTCGCTCGAACAACGTAGGCACTCGTCGACGTGGCGTTCGAGATCACCGCGTTCGGGTTCGACGACGGCGTCCAGCGCGTACACGGCGAGGAGTTCCTGGGCTTCTTCGTGGGTCATCATTAGTCCGCTCCTTGGATGCCGGCGTCGACGAGGGTTGAACGCATTCGCCGCATCCCGTTACGAATCCGACTTTTGACAGTACCTTCCGGTTGGCCGAGAATTTCGGCGACTTTTACGTAGGAATGGCTGTGAAAATAAGCCAGTTCAATCGCTTCTCGTTCTTCAGGCGGCAGAGTAACTAGCGCCTTCTTCACTTCTTCGGCGACCGCCAGGTCCCAGACTTGGTGTTGAAGGTCGTAGGTGGCCACGGGAGTACGATTTGCATCTTTCATCTCTCGCGCACGCCGAGCGTTGAGTGACCGTACGAGATCGACCGAGCGACCGTGTGAGTCGCTGAGGAGAAACGTGCGCAGTGACCCACGAGCCGCATCGAAGCGTTGGGGATTGTTCCAGAGTCGCAAGAACACGTCTTGGGTCACGTCATCGGCTTCGTTGGCGTTGATCAAGATCCTTTTAGCGAGTCCGTGGACCGGTCCACCGTGGCGCCGGTACACCTCGGCAAGGGCGGCCTCACTGTAGCGACCGATCATGGTCACTAACTGTGCGTCGCTTGCGTCATCGAGCTGTTCCATCAGACTCCCGTTTCAGGAGGTTATTCGACCCCGTGGGCGAGAACGGATGTCGTCGTCGACGACAATTACCCCGAGTGCTCGAAATGAATGATGTCATGTACATTTCAGTCTCGCGGCAACGTTCGCGATCAGCTCCCATGCTCGGGCCGGTCGAGTCGTCAATTGGATGACGAACCCTACCCGAGAGGCGTCGTAAACCTGAATACCAGAGTTGCGCCGGCCGCCGCGCAGTGACGTTGTACCGAGGGCCACCGCTCGTGCGAGCGTCGACCTCACGTGGCTCTTTCGCGTGCCAACAAATCGCGCAACCTGCGGTAGCAATCACGGGACAACGATGACGAGAAGAAATTTTTGGCGAATCGACATCCAGGACCGCACATGGCGACGAATAAGTACGTTGCCCGATCATCGAGGTCGGGAGAGCAGAGAAGGGACATCAAAAATGAAAATGGGGAATATCTCAAACCACGCCCGGTTGCTCGTAGCTTCCGTAGCGATTGTCGTCGCGGGTGGCGTCGGAGTTGCGGCCGCCGCGACAGCTACACCGACCCCGAGTAACGCAGTCAGTAAGGGCACGGGAATTGGCGAGTACGGCTTGACGCAGGGATTCATAAATGGTCGCACCGTCACTTTCACCTACAGCAAGGGTTTCTACTGTGACAAGCACGTGATGTCCGCAGCCACTTCCGGTTGTGAGGCAGGCGTGAATTTCAAAGTAGCGCCGGCGAAGAACTTCGACCCGTTGTACATCACGGTGCCACTGGGCTTCACGGTTCCTACCATGAAGATGGAGTGCCCGAGCGCCCTGGCCTGCGTGGATCACCCGGGAACGATTGACTTGAGTGCACTTGAGCCGGCCCTGAAGTCGCTCTACCCGCAGTACTCAGTTGCACAGCTCACCGCAGCGTTGAGGAACTTCGCGACTCCAGGTCACGAGCACTTCATCACGACGGCGAACGGTGGTCAGGCCGAGTGGTGGAACGTTGACGTGGTCGGAGTGACGAGTGCGAGCGAGTATAACTTGATCAACGCTCACAGGTCGTTCTCCTTCCTGAACCAGCAAATCGCAAAGAAGCTGACCACGGGAATCATCCCGACGAACCTGTTCCTGTACTTCTCAGTGAAGTAGTCCCCTTTTCCCTCGGGTGGCGCCGGCGACCGTGGCAAACGCGATGGTCGTCGGCGCCACCCGAGGGACTCCCCAAGGAGCCGTATGCGAATAACTCGTCGCCACCTTCAAGTCAGTTTGGCCGTGCTCTGGTTGTTCGACGGAGCCCTGCAGTGCCAGCCGATCATGTTCAGCCGATTCTTGGCCCGCGGGATCCTCACTCCCGCCGGCACCTCGCAGCCAACTGCAATTGCTGCCCCCCTACACGTGGTTGCAGAGTTGGTGTCGGCGCATCCGGCACTCGCCAACGGCGCATTTGCCGTGACCCAGATCGTCCTCGGTCTGGCGCTCTTCACTCGACGCTTCTCTCGAATCGCCCTCGCCGCGTCAATCGTGTGGGCGCTCTCGGTCTGGATCATGGGCGAGGGGCTTGGTGGCCTTGCCACAGGCGCGACCTTGCTCACGGGCGCGCCCGGTGCCGCGCTACTTTATGCCGTCATTGCGATCCTTGCGTGGCCGAATCGCGACCCCCAAGGAGATGACAGGCCATCGTGGCTGGCACTCCCAGCTTGGTGCGCGTTGTGGCTGACCGGTGCGGTGCTCCAGTTAGTCAACGGAAACAACAATGCGATGTCATTCACGATGATGTTGCGTGCCGCGCAGTCAGGCTCGCCCGGATGGATTGCTCAAATCGATCGCCAACTTGTTCAAATGCGACTTCCCGGTTGGATAGCGGCTGGCGTGATCGGGATCGACGTGTTGGTGGGAATCTGGGCTCTCGTGCCCGGGTGGACTCGCCAGATCTCTATCGTCATTGGGTTGGTCCTCACGCTGACGGGTTGGCTTCTCTTTGAGGGACTCGGCGACCTGACTTCGGGCCGAGCGACCGATCCAAACTCCGGTCCGCTTATCGTTCTGCTCGCGCTGGCCGTCCTCGGCGCACTTGGCCCCAGCGAGATCGGCTCAGTACATCAAGAGAGTCAACCGCGACCAAAGGGTTCACAAGAGTACGCCCCACGCGCGCCGCTGAGTGGTGCATCTCTGAATGTGCGGAGCCCCGAAACGGCAGGGGTTTAGTCCGGTACCGCAAACCTGCCCCAGCAGCGAGACCACCCGTCGCTACGGCATTGACCTTCGAGAATTCAACGTAGTGGATCAATTACTGACGAAGTAGACGGAGGTCCGAAGGGAACTTTTGCGGTCATTCGACCGGGTACTCGTCGTGTCGGTGCCACCACATGCCGTTCTCATTGCGTCCCAGTGGCGCTCGGTCGAGCCACTGGTACATGCCCCAGAGGCCGTCGAGCCCACGCGCATACGCCGAATAGGTGTGAAATACGACATCGTCATCGAGCACGAACGAACTCACGCCCGGTCCTTCTCGACGATACGTGGACCAGTCCGTCCCCACGTTGTTGGTCGCGAACTCGTCCAACTGAGCGGCGTTCGAACTGGCGCCCAGGCGAAGGTCCACAACGTCAAAGTTGTATTCGACGGTTCCCGAATCCCACTCTTCCTGGGTGTTCGCCGCTTGGAAATCGTGGTTGAAGTCGCTGTCGGACGAGGAAGCCCAGGGAAAACTCCAGCCCATTCTCTTCTTATATTTCTGCAACTTGTCGATGGGAGCGCGCGACACCGCGGCGAGCGTGACGTCGTGATTGGCGAGGTGGATCACGGAGCGGTCGAATCCGTCAGCGATCGCCGAGCAGCTAGGGCAACCTGCGGTGTAGTCGAGGCCGAACATGAAATCGTAAATGATGAGTTGCGAACGTCCCCGGAATAGCTCGGCGAGCGAAGCCTCGCCGTCGTCGGTCTGAAACCGATAGTCCTTGTCGATGCGTACCCAAGGCAGTTCTTGTCGCTGCCGGGCCAACTCGTCGCTTCGTCGAGTCAGTGCCTTCTCCGCGTCGAGGAGTTCGAGCCGAGCGGCGAGCCACTCTTGGCGCGAACCTATGGTGCGTTTGGTCATGGCCTCTCTCCTTGCTTTCGTTACGACTATGTGCGGGGTCGGCCCCGGCGTTGACGTTTCACATCAACGGCGTGAGGCCCGGTATCGACGACGGCGCGATGACAATCAAGATTCCCAAACCGATGACCGCCAGCGAGAGCGCGAGGTCGACAACGATCTTCGCGGGGAGAAGTTTCTGAGCGAGGACCACCACGGCGATGACCAACATCCACGTGGCGCTCATGACACCCACTGCGACGAGTAGGAGCATCAGGCCGAGACTCGAGCCCACGCAACAGATTCCATAGGTGAATCCTGATGGAAGATTCTCACGACAACGACGGCGGCAGTATCTCTTGAATGGTGTGAGCTCGTAGATTCCGGCCGCAATGGCGACGCCACCCGCGGCGATTGATCCGTGCGGCCGGTAGAGCGCGTACACGGCGAGACCCACCAACGTCCACACCACGAGGTACGACACGACAAACCGCGCAGCGGCGAGGGCGCGTTCGCTCCCACGAACGCAATTCACGACTGCCGGAGCCGCACTGGGCAGCATCATCGCGGCCATCATCGTCACCCACAGGACGATAAAATAGGAGAAGGAGCCCAGGCGTGTCGCCACGCCCATGTTCATCCCGTTCATCCGCCGCGTCGCTACGACCCACGACGCGCCGGTGCCGCCCAACGTGACCACGGCTGCGGTTCGAGCACGCGTCATAGCCGCTACTCCGACTCCGCCGCTTCGGCGAGGGCCTTGATCGTGGCAAGTCGAGCGTCCCATTGCGTAGCGACCTGGTTCATCCAATTTGCTGCGGCCGTCAGAGGTTCGACCCGGACCGTGTAGCGACGTTCGCGTCCGGCTCGCGCGCTGGACACGAGGTCGACGCTCTCGAGTACCGCGAGATGTTGCACCACCGCCTGACGCGTGACCGGAAATTTTATGGCCAGCGTCGTGGCCGAGGCGGAGCCGTACGTGCCGAGCCGCTCGAGCAGTAGTCGACGGTTCGGTTCGGCGAGCGCGGCGAACAGCTCATCGGCTCGATCGAGAAGACCGGTCGTCATGCGGCGCTTTGTTCGACGTAGGTCGCGAAGTGCTGCAGGACCTCAGTCCATCCGCCACTGTGACTCTCGTAGGATGAGAAGGGTTCGCGGCCGACCGGAATCGTGAGCGCGGCGAATCCGCTCTCGCATACGGTCAAGCGGGTCGTCGCCCCGTCAGCCGTGAGGTGAAACTCGACCAAGGTCGAATTCGTATCGTCGGCGATCACGTTGGGGTAGGCGGCGGCCCAACGGTACGCCAGGTAGCGCGGTGGATCGACCGTGACGACACGCGCGAGCGCTCGTTCTCCCTTCATCGGTTCGAGCACCATGACCCCGTCGGGTCGCAGATCCACGGTCGCGGGAGACCCGTCACCAAACCAATGTCCAATGTGTTCAGGTTTCGTGAGAATCTCCCACACCCGCTCCGTCGTCGCCGCGATGCTCACGGTGCGCTCAATTCGATCTTCGGCCATGTTTCATCTCCCTAGAATTCACCTATGTGCAAGTGCACACTAGCACCTTACTTCTCATTGTGCAAGTGGAAACTTGCACAAGAAATCAACCGATTTTGTCTCCGTCGGAGTTGACGTGGACGCCGCGCTCACAGTCGCGTGCCTTATTTTTTCCTACCGTCGCCATTGCGCGACGCAGACCAATTCACCGATCTCGCCGTCGGGACGATTGAAATTATGGGGGTCTTCGCATTCCCCACTCGATCGCGGCTGCCTATTCCTAAGGTTCACTCCCGGTTCGGGAGTTTTTGATCCGGTGGATTCGAAAGAGACAATCACGGGTTCACGACTCATCGGTGTAACGGCACTCGTCACCGGATCCACCAGCGACATCGGCCGGGCTATCGCCACTGCGTTCGCGGCCAAAGGAGCCCACGTCATCGTCAACGGTCGCAACGAAGAACGTGGTGCTGAAGTCGTAGAAATAACTCGAGCAACCGACGGTCAAGTTGATTTCGTCGTCGCTCACCTCGACGGTTCTCCGGCGACGTCAAAGGACCTCGCGGCGAGGGCGACATAAATCCTCGGCGGCCGCATCGACGTCCTCGTCAACAACGCCGGCATCTTTCCTCGTTCGACTGGTGCGTCGACGGATGAATCAACCTTCGATGAGGTGTGCTTCGTCAACGTGATGGCACCGTACTTCCTCACCGCGGCCAATGCACTAGCGAGGGCCGAAATGGGCCGGGACTCAATCATCAACCTCAGCTCGTGGATTGATCGTCTCGGAATCCCTTCGTCCCTCTACAGCTCCATCGAGGGGGCGATGGAAGCTCTGACCAAGGCCTGGGCCGCTGAGATTGGACCAGCCGGCGTGAGAGTGAACCCATCGCTCCGGGTGTCATCCTCGACGTCAATCCCGATGACTCTGGCCGCGGCGAGCACCCCGCCGAGCGTCTAATGCACGGCACCTCTGGCGGGTCGAAGCGGTACACCGGACACGATTGCGCACGCGGCGATCTACTTGGCCAGCGACGAGACTGGCTTCGTCCACGGCACCGTCACCGAAGTTGAGGGGGTCGGGTGGGAGTGACGGCAACTGCGCCACAGACGCGCGGGAGAGATTCGTGCTCGTCGTAGAAAAACCTTGAGGACGTGTAACACAACGTCATCACAACTTCCAGCTGTTGGCCCCGGGGCGTCACCACGATGACGTAAATTGAAGTCTAGGGAGGCACGAATGGGAGTCCGGAAGTTAGTCGTCTCACTCTTCGCGATCTCAAGTGCACTCCTGGCGTTGACCACTCCTGCATCCGCGTCCCCAATCCCGGCACACTCTGTGCCAAATCTGTATCGCTGCTCGGAGAGTCGATCGTGCGATATCAAGAATGCCGACCTCCACTTCGTGAACTACTCGTCCGTGTGTTCGTATTCGGACTGCAACTTTGTCGCCGCCGCTGACTGGGAAAAGATTGCGCTGCACATTCAGCCGTCCGCGAACCTACTAAGGGGTGAGTACAAGGCAGCGCACCAGACATTCAGCGGCGGGATGCACATGCCCGACCTGTGGTCGTATTGGAAGTTGTCGGGTATTGACGGAGCGTTCGCCACCAAAGTGACCACCTGGTCACACACCCGGGGCGCCGTACAAAATGGAGTCCTTCACTTTGGATCGATGATTGCCGCGCTGAACGTCCGCAAAAACTCCGCTCTGGCGATCCAACTAGGCGTCGCCGAGACTCTCGTCGTCACCATCGACGGTTTTGACCCCGGGGGGCCTCTCGTAGTCTTCAAGGCGAAAACGGTCCAAGCGACGTGGGCACAATGGGGATCTGCCGTGCGCGCAGTGTGGGGCGTCTCAACTTCGACCAGTCCGCTGACCCCGCCCTCTACGACCACGACCACGACCACGACCACGACCACCGTGGTGCCACCGACGACCACGACAATTATCGTTCCGAAGTCCTCCGTCTCCTTCAGTGCCAATGGTGGAACCGGGGTCATGGCGAATGAAATC
>Ga0207933_1001543_pt1 | contig 17044 bp, 17 predicted proteins | sample NGESurdeep092012_4_FD_184488 | JGI IMG/M metagenome (GOLD analysis project Ga0207933, IMG submission 184488) | Arctic peat soil microbial communities from Barrow, Alaska - NGEE Surface sample F53-3 deep-092012 (SPAdes) | ecosystem: Environmental > Terrestrial > Soil > Wetlands > Peat ...
TTCACCGAGAAGATCTCACTCTCGCACTATCCCGAGTATGAACTCTTCCAACGTTCGACATCGGCCGTCGTTCCGTGGTTCGCGCACAGTATCGCGATCGTGCAGGTGCCGGAGTCGTAGCCGCACCGTTCGCCGACCTCAATCTCGCACTCGTCGTTGACGCACAGGATTGTCGACGTCGTTGGCGTCGGTACAATCTCTCTGTGAAGCCGCAGAAGATCATCCTCTACTACGGATTCACGCCGCTCGAGGACCCGGACGCTATTCGACTATGGCAGCGAACACTGTGCGAGATGCTCTCACTCAAGGGTCGGATCCTCATTTCGCGCCACGGTATCAACGGGACCATCGGCGGGACGATCAACGAATTGCGGCGCTACATTGCCGCGACCAAGGAGTTCCCCGGCTTCCGGGCCATCGACTTCAAGTGGTCCGAAGGTTCCGCGGACGATTTCCCTCGGCTTCGGATTCGCGTACGTGATGAAATCGTCTCCTTCGGTGCGTCCGAGGAGTTGGTCGTCGATCGGCGCGGTGTCGTCGGAGGCGGCGTCCACCTGAAACCAGACGAGGTCCACGAGTTGGTCGAGGAGCGAGGTGATGACGTCGTGTTCTTTGACGCGCGAAACGCGTTTGAAGCCGCCATCGGCCGATTCCAGAACGCCGTTGTCCCCGACGTGCACGCGACCCGCGACTTCGCGTCGATGCTCGACAGTGGGCGCTACGACTACCTCAAGGACAAGCCCGTCGTCACGTACTGCACCGGCGGCGTGCGTTGCGAGGTCCTCTCGGCGCTGATGGTCCAACGCGGATTCCAAGAGGTCTACCAACTCGACGGAGGTATCGTTCGTTACGGCGAAGCCTTCGGCGACGACGGTCTCTGGGACGGTTCGCTCTACCTCTTCGACGCGCGCATGCACCGCGAGTTCAGTGACCACACGAAGGTGATCGGCGAGTGCGAACTATGCGCTGCGCCCACGAGTCAGTACCACAATTGCGCGAACCTGGCCTGTCGCAAACTCATACTCCTGTGCCACGACTGCGAACTCGACAACGTCAGTATGAACTGCTCACCTCGCCACTTCGAGTACTCGACGACCGAAGGGCTCAGCGACTACTTCGCCCTGGAAACCGCCTAACAAAGGGATCCTCCGGCGGGCGATGCCCACCGGAGGATCCCTGACAATTACCGAGTACCGCGAAATGAACTAGTGGCGACCGTGTCCCAATCCCTTCCCATGACCAAGACCTTGATCGTGAGCGTGGTGGTGGCCGTGGTGGTGGCCGTGGTCACTGCCGTGATTCGACGCGACGTCGATGTTCACCGAGTTGGCGTTGAGGCTGTCCGCGGTCGAACCAGGAAGGCCGACGGCGCTAATCCGTGCTCCGGCTATCACGGCGATGAGTGATGAGGGCGCGCCGTCTGAGGTGTAGGCAGTGGTCCCTGAGACGTTCACCGTGAGAGTGGTGTTGTGAAAGGCGGTGATCGTGATCACGTTGCCCACCACCGAGGAGACTTGACCGAAGTAGCGCACCAGGTCAATGGTGACCTTGGTCACGGTCTGGGGCGAGGTCGAGGTCAGCTCGAGGTTGACCTGCTCACCTTTGGCGAGCTCGCCGACGAAGCCAGCCGTTGTGCCTTCGAAGTAGGCGGTCGTGCCCGTGGTGGTGTAGGTCGTCGAGGTACCGTGACGATCCGTAAGGGTGATTGAGTTCAGACCCAGGTCACTGACCGTGCCACGTGCGTCGTTCCACGGACCGTGGTCATGAGATGAAATGTTGGAATGATCGCGTGAGTGCGATCCCTGTCCCGCGAGGGCTACGCCTGCAGTACCGAACGCGAGCGCGAGGCAGACGGCCGATGCGACCGCCCCTTGAACAACGCGACTTGACTTAGATGTAAACATGATTTGCCCCTTCAATACCCCCACCGGATGCGATGAGTACATCTCTAAGTATCGTGGCCTATTTTGTGAAACCTCTGTGAGCCAACTGTGCGTTCACACAACTCAACATGGGGTCCGTCATCAACTCGTAACAAACACCGTTACCAGTTCGTAACATTTCTTCACCGCACAAATCTCACGCTGAGAAATCGCACTATCCGCTGTGTTGCACGCAACGTTCGACGACGCCGTTGCGTATCGAGCGCGTGGCTTTTTGTTGTCGAACGAAACACTCTATTTTGTGTAGAGAAGAGGACCATATGTCATTGGACAGGGTAACGGCATCGAGCACGGACGTCGAAGCGACGTTGAGGCTCGCGGCGTCGAAACCGAGCATCGAATCCGGATCGAATCGGTTCGCCCGCAATCCTCTTTCGCTCGTTCGTGCCTCGTTCCAACGAAAGCATTGGCCGTTCATCGCTCTGCTCGCGCTCTACGTTGGTTGGTTCAGTTACCTGAGCTGGAAGATGTATTACGGCTACGGGTATCCGCCGTTCGATCTGTCCATCTTCGATCAGGGCCTCTGGCTCTTGACACACTTTCATGCACCGTTCGTCACGGTCATGGGTCGAAACCTCTTCGGTGACCACACGTCGTTCATTCTCTTGCTCTTCGCACCGTTCTATCGACTCTTTCCCGAGCCGCAGGGCCTTCTCGCGCTCCAAGTTCTGGCGATCGCCGGAGCGGCGATACCGATCTATGTTCTCGCGCAAAAGCTCATCCGAAACACGACGATTGCCACGTTGCTCGTCGCCGCGTTCCTCTTGAATCCGGCGCTCGAACAAGGCAACCTGCAACAGTTCCATCCCGAGGCGCTCCAAGTTCTGTTCATCAGCGTGGCCATCTACGCCGCCGTTGAATCGCGAGGGGTGCTCCTCGCCGTAATGGTGGTGTTCGCCTTGATGGTGAAAGAAGACGCCGCCTTCTTGGTCGTCCCGTTAGGACTATGGGTCCTCTGGCGGCGCGATCGTAAATGGGGACTCTGGATCATTGCCGGCGCCGTGGCCTGGATGGCGCTCGCCCTGGAAGTCATCATTCCCAGTCTCCTCGGCCAGGGCAGTCTCTACGGCGGTGACATCCCGTTTGGCGGAGTGAGCGGTTTTTTCCGGACGTTGTTTGCCCATCCGGGCACGATGCTTTCGTACCTGCGGGCCGACGGACGACCGTTCTACGTCTGGCAGATGGGTTTCATGACGGGTTGGGGATTTGTCGTGTCGCCCGAGATCGCGCTCATCGGGATCCTCATCGTCGCCGAAAACGTCGTCAGCACGCTGCCGTACATGCACCAGATCCTCTACCAATTCTCCATGCCCCTCGTGCCGGTGCTCATCCTCGGCACGGTGTGGGCCGTTTCGCGACAGCGGTCGAACCTGCGTCGTTACGTCATTACGGGTATCACCGTGACCTGCGCACTGTGGTCGTGCGTCCTATGGGGGTTAGCCCCCTTCTCGGACAACACCGCGGTGTCGCAGTGGGGTCCGACGAGCTCTACCGCACGATCGTTTACGAACCTCGAGAATCGAATACCGGCCAACGCGGTCGTCTCGGCGTGGTACCTCTTCGTGCCGCACCTCGATCACCGTACGCAGATTTACCTCTGGCCGACGCCCTTCGATTCTCAGAACTACGGACTGTTCCATAACGACGGTGCGCGACTCGCGGTCTCGAGCAAGGTTCAGTACCTCGTGCTCCCAGTACAGCTCGACAGTTCCGACGACGCGAGCGTCTTTGCCCGAATCTCGAAATACTTCACGTTGGTCACGAACGACGACGGCATCGGCCTTTACAAACGAATAAAGAAATAGTCACCTTCATCGTGCTGTCGAGCTACCGGGTTTCGTACCACTCGGCGTCAGCGTGAACTTCCAACGTCGTGGTGACTTCGTTTCGTTCCCGCGTCGCCGACTTCCAAGCATGCCAGAGGCCGAAGAACACCAGCACCAGTCCGAGGACAAACGCTCCGAGTGCGGCGTTCGTGCTGCGCAGGTAAATAGCGAAGATTCGGAAATCGAACATGAAGAAACCAACCGCACCAATGACGATGATCGGCGCACGCTCGAGAGCGAAACCGACCCCGACCGCGCTTAACGCGGAGAGTAACCCCAAGAGAACGCCCCCGAGATGATTCGGAAACGAGAGCGCGAACGCACCGACGAAGCTTCCGAACTCACCCACCACCAACGCCGTGGGAGCTGGACGAAGCATCTGCAACCCCATCAGACCAATGGCGACCGCCAGGAGCCACACTATGAGCGAAACTTCCGTTGCTGTGGCGTGCAGATGGGCGACAATACCTACGGCTCCAATGGTCATGGCCAGGCCCAGCAGTGTGCTGAGAAACTGTAGGGACCGATCGAGATTTCTCCATAGCGACGCGCTTATCGTCAAAACGACAACACCAACGCAGAGCAACGTGAGGCCCTGATGTCTCCCGGCAGCTGCGCCGACGGCGGCGACCGTCGCCATTGCGGCACCCGCGGTGCCGAGGAGACGGAGGAAGGCGCTCAGTCGGCGCGCGCCGGCATCACCGAATCGGGCAATCACAGATCCTCCGATCAGCCCGGCAGCGACAACCATGAGCGCAATAGTGATGTGTCCCGCGCGTCCGATGACGCTCCAGTAGTGACCGACGTAGAGAACAGTGCCCGCGCCCACGACCACGACACCAACGTAGGAGGTCAGCTCGACGAACGGCGAAATGGTCAGTCGGCCTTCGTCACTGGACGGCGATTCTCTCGACTCCATAGCGAGGATCTCCTCGCCCTGCCCCGAACTCACGATGCCGACGTCAACCCATTGCTGCACCTTCGCTCGCCATTGATCCGCTGGCTCAATCCATCGTTGCGCGATTCGTCGTAATTTGTCGACCATTTGTCGTCGTCTTTCAGCCACGTCCACCCCCGCCACGAAATTTACTAGTCCGACACCCCGGTGAAAACCTCGCGCGCGTCATTGGCGTTCTCGACGTAGACATACTTTCCTCCTCGCAGCCACGAACATCCCGCCGCCAAGAGGCCGGCCAACACGGCCGAATCACAGGCCGCGTGCAGACCATTGTGGAAAGGCTTTGTGATTATTGACGGGAAGAAGCTCCGCTTCGCCAGTGCGAGTCGCGTGTGCGTTGAAAAACTCGTGATTACGTGAGGGCTCAAGAGGTGTTCGAGTGGGTTGTACCCGAGGAACGACGCGAACAGGGTGGACACCAGTGGCAACGCGGCAACTCGGCGAGCGTCGACGATCGGCACACCGACTGACGTCAGTCCGGGAAAGACCGAAGCCGGCAGCGTCGACGACAGGCCGATAATCATCAAGGTAAAGAAGATGCCGATCGAGAGTACCTGCCCAGAGTTCTGGAAGGTTGAGTTCATTCCCGAACCCACACCCCGGTGTTGTCGGGGCAGGCTGGCTTCGTCCTTCGCGGAGAGATCGGTGCGCGACACCGCTAACTCTCGAGCAGGCCCGCGGGAACGCCGTCGAGTGATCGAAGTATCGCTAGTGCTAGCTCGCGGGCCGATTCGGCGTTCAATTCGATCCCCACTCGCGAACTCGCACCGAGCGCGGGATTGATGACGTCCACCATTAGGGCGTGGCCGGCACCGAAGTGGACGGGGTGGTCGTAATAGACCGTCGCGTCGGTTGCGCGGAACCATCCGTTCGCGCCCTTGGCACTGCCAATAACCGAAATTCGTTCAGCTTCATAGGTGCACATGACGGACTACTTCACGCTCGAGAGGTGCTGACCGTAGAACTTCCAGATCTCGCCCCACGCTTCGGTCGCCACCTCGGGTCGATAGGACGGGCGATCGACGGCGAAGAAGGCGTGTCCCGCGCCTTCGTACTCATGGAACGTGAAATCCTTCGCGTCTTTGGTGAGCAACTCTCGAAGCGTCTGGGTCTGCTCGGGCGACGGGTACTGGTCTTCGGTCCCGAAGAGGCCGAGCAGTGGGCACGAAAGTTTGGGCAGTAGATCCACGATGGACGTCATCGTGCTCTCGGGGCGACTCATGACGACGAAGGCGCCGTAGCAATCCACGGCGGCGTCGAGGTCGAGGCTGCACGCGGAGAGCACCGACTGTCGTCCGCCGGAGCAGTAGCCGATGACGCCCGCTTTCTTGTTTGAATTCGGTAGCGCGCGCAGGTACGCCGCGGCCGCACCGACGTCACCAACCAGTTGAGCGTCCGGTACGCCACCGCGCGCGTGCGCCGCCGCGGCCGCGTCGTCAGAACTCACACCGGGCGTCTCACGGTAGTAGAGGTTCACGCAGATCGCGTTGTAGCCGTTCGCCGCGAACTTACGGACAATCTCCTTGGTTGCTTCGTCATACCCCGGGAAGTGGTGAATGACCACGACCCCGCCGACGTCCTCGCCTTCGGTTGTCGCGAGATACGCCTCGACCGATTGGCCGTCGTAGGAATCGAAGAAAATCGTTTCGGCACGGAGGTTCGTGGTCATGGGGTACCGCTTTCTCTGAGATTTTCTTCTCATTGTACCGATGAAGAGAGGCGCCGATTCAGGGGAGGACGATCTCGAATCCGAACTCGAACACGTCCAATTGGTCGACGAGTTCGCGTAGTCGCGCCACGTCGCCCGTCACTTCAAAGTCGTCGCGCGCGATCAATTCGTCGAAGCCCTTGGACCCCGTGGCGAAGACCGCGAACGCGGCGATCGAACTGATGACGACGACCGAGGCAGCGCTTCGCGCGTCACGGCGAGCGTGCAGCACGCCGTTTCGCACGCCAAAACTCCAGCGCTCGTCCCCTCGATCGGCGATGACCAGTTCGACCTCGAGCTCGAAGTCCGCGGACCTCGGTCCGTTAAGACGGACACCGATGAGGTCGAGCAGTAGTTCGGGCGTCATCGAACTGACGATGTCCGGTCCCAAGGCGTTGCCCGCGAGCCCCTTCAACACCGTCCCATTCGATCGAAGTTCCATCGCTCCGCTCAAGTAGAAGTCGCGCCATGGTCCCGACTCGCTCTGGTAACCGAGTTGCTCAAGGGCGTCGGCCTGCAAGAGCCGTGCCGATTCATTGTCCGGCTCGGCGAAGACCACGTGATTGACGACCTCGACCACCCATCGGTAGTCGCCCTCGGTGAACGCGGCACGAGCCTGGTCCAACACGGAGTGCGCACCGCCCATGAACGCCACGTAACGCTTCGCCGCCTCGACTGGCGGATGGGGATTGAGGTGTGCCGGATTGCCGTCGAACCAACCGAGGTAGCGCTGGTACACCGCCTTGGCGTTGTGCGAGAGGGTCCCGTAATACCCGCGATTGAAGAACTCGTCGCCGAGGCCCGCGGGCATCACGAGCTCTTCGGCGATCTCGGACATCGTTCGCCCGTGATTCGCCAGTCGCAGGGTCTGGTCGTGCACGAAGCGATAGGCGTCGCGCTGGCTCGCCAAATACTCCGTCAAATCGTTCTGTCCCCACCTCGGCCAGTGGTGGCTCGCGAAGAGGACGTCGCACTGGTGGGCGTAGAGCTCGAGTGACTGGTCGATGTACTTGCTCCACATCAACGCGTCGCGGACTTGTGCCCCACGAAGCGTATAGACGTTGTGCTGATTCGCCGTGCAATTCTCGGCCATGCAAAGGGCGCGCTCGTCGGGTACGAAGATGTTCATCTCCGCGGGGGCTTCGGTGCCGGGCGTGATCTGGAAAATGAGGCGCACGCCGTCAATGTTCAACTCTTCACCGGTCACGGCTATCTCGCGCGTGGGCGCCACGAGCGAAACGCTCGGCAACGCGGGCATCCCCTTGCCGAGTCCAGTGTCGACGTGGCCCCGCGCGTCCTTGGGGAGCAACACGCCATACATATACATGGCGCGGCGAATCATGACCGTGCCCGCGAGAACGTTCTCGCTGATCGCGGCGTCGAGGAAACCCCGAGGGGCGATGACCGACACACGTCCACCCGTGACGTCGTCCTCGCTCACCACTCCGCGGACTCCGCCAAAGTGGTCGGTGTGGCTGTGGGTGTAGATCACGGCCCGGACGGGCCGTTCGCCCAGGTGCTGATTGACCAAGTCGAGCGCCGCGCGGGCCGTCTCTTCGGACGTGAGTGGATCGATGACGATCCATCCGGTCTCGCCGGAGATGAACGTCACGTTGGAGATGTCCATACCCCGTACTTGGAAAATTGACGGCGTCACTTCGAAGAGCCCGGAAATGTTATTGAGTCGACCCTGGCGCCAGAGACTGGGATTCACGGTGCTCGGTGGTTCAATGGTTCCCGGGTCATCCAAGAACGCGTAGGCGTCAAGGTCCCACAGAACCTGACCGAATCGTCCGGGCACTTGTCGCGGCGCGCCGGGCGCGATCATGCCGCGGCTGGCGCGTTCGAAATCACTCGCCGGTGCCGATGCGATCGATGCGAGAACGGTCCGTTGATGATTCTTCGTCGATGAACTGGCCGGTTTGCGTTCAGGCGTCGCGTCCTCCATACATCTCCTTCTCGAACGACGTGTCGCTGCTCACTTTATCGACGCTCAGCGGAGTGGTTCGTCGCGCAGAGCGCGCCGCGAGATAGTCGCGATGCTCAGTGCTGATGCAGCGGGGCACCGGACAAATTAGATTCTCGTCATGACACAACGCGAAGTCCATTTTCCAGAACGGTTCTCATGGGGCACCTCGACGTCGGGGTATCAGACGGAAGGCGGCGGGTCCAACACCGACTGGTGGCGCTACGAACGCGCCGAAGGAACCCACTGCACGGAGGTGTCCGGCGACGCTTGTGACTCGTGGAACCGTTACGAGCAGGACCTCGACTTGATCGCCGAATTGGGACTGAACTCGTACCGGCTTTCCGTCGAATGGGCGCGGATCGAACCGCAGCGTGGCGAGTTCGACTCCAACGCCCTCGCGCACTACCGAGCGATGCTCGAGGCGTGCCACGCCCGTGACATCGTGCCGGTCGTCACGCTGCACCACTTCACCCTGCCTCTGTGGGTCGCGGACCTCGGCGGATTCGAGTGCCCCGAGATCGCGTCACTCATGGGAACCTACGCCCGGGTCGTCGGTGACGCGCTCGGCGACTTGATCGGCGTTGCCTGCACGGTGAACGAACCCAACATCGTCGCGCTGATGGGCTACTTGATGGGCCTGTTCCCACCGGCCCAGAGCGATTGGAAGCGATTCTCCAAAGTGAACGTCGCCTTGCGGGCCTGTCACGTCGCCATGCGCGATGCCCTGCGCTCAACGCCGGGCGAGTATCCGATCGGCATCACGTTGTCGATGCACGAGTACGAAGCGTTACCCGGCGGCGAGGAATTGGTGGAGTCAATTCGTAACGAGACAGAAGACGAATATCTTCGCGCGGTGGGCGACGACGACTTCGTGGGCGTGCAGTGCTACACCAAGCTCGTCTTTGGACCCGACGGACTGGTGGCGCACCCCGAAGGCGAACTGACCGAGATGGGCTATCTCTTCTGGCCCCAGAGCGTCGAGTTCACGATTCGTCGGACCGCCTCGATGGTGGACATCCCGATCATCATGACCGAGAACGGGATCGGCACCGATGACGATGAGCAGCGGATTCGGTACCTCACGCAAGCGCTCGCCGGACTCTCGAACGTCATCGCCGACGGCATCGATGTCCGTGGCTATTTTCAGTGGTCGCTGCTCGACAACTTCGAGTGGACCTTCGGCTACCGGCCAAAGTTCGGCATCGTCGCAGTCGACCGCACGACATTCGAGCGAACGCCCAAACCGTCGGCCCACTGGTACGCCGAGGCGACGAGAACGTTCACGACACCCCGATAATCCCGTCACGAACCGGACACCGATCTTTCGAACGCTCTGGGTAGAGTGACCTCACATCGACGATGCAGCAGGCTCGCGATCAAGGAGACGAGATGACCGACGTACGACCCCAATTCCAACTCGTGGGACTGGACTGCCCCGATCCCATCGCGCTGGCCGACTTTTACTCGCGGCTCACCGGTCTCGACGTCGAGCCGCTGGGCGACATCAAGCCCGACGAGGTCGAATGGATCGAACTCGACAACGGCCAGCATCCGACGATCGCGTTCCAAAAGGTCGCGAATTACGTGGCGCCGACCTGGCCCACGGGGGCGATCCCGCAACAGTTCCACTTGGACTTTCTCGTACCCGATCTCGACGAAGGCGAAGGACACGCCTTGGCCGTCGGCGCGACGAAACATGAGTACCAACCGGGCACCACGTTCCGGGTCTACCTCGATCCGGTGGGCCACCCGTTCTGTCTGGTGCTCTCGGACGATTGACGCCGTTCATAGCACCGCCGCGATTCTGACGAAATCACTGAGCGCAGTCAGCTCATGACGCCGCCGGGTGACGACCCGAGGACGTGACTGTCGAGGAACCTCGCCATGAGCGCGGCACTCAATCGTCCGTACTCCGGCGACAGGTCAAAGGCGTGCTCGAGACCGTCGAAGACGTGAAGTTCAGCGCGCGATCCGGCGTCGTTCAGTGATTCACACATACGGACACTCTCTTTCCAATCGACTCTCGCGTCGCGATTCCCGGTCAAGAGCAGCGTCGGTGGAAAACTTGGCCCGACGTAGGTGATCGGGCTCATGGCGTGGAGGCGTTCGTCAGAGACGTCGTCGCCGAGTAAGTACCGCAAGCTCTTCGGGGAACCCTTGGAACGCGCGTCGTCACTCAAGAAATCCATCGGCGCGTAAAAGGCGATCGCGGCTGCGACGGGAACCGCACTGGTACCGGCCAGCAACAACGACAGACACCCTCCGGCGGAGTTGCCCGACACCGCCAGCCTCGAAGTGGCCAGCCCGAGCGACTTCGCTTCGTGGTGAAAGTAACCGAATGCCGTGTGGACGTCGTCAATCGGGGCCGGCCAGAGGGCCTCGCCGGCCAGTCGGTACTCGCAGGCGAGCGAGGTGTAGCCGGCACGGCCGAGTGCAATGCCGTAGCCCGCGAGTTGGCGACGATCCCCTTCGACGAATGCGCCCCCGTAGATCAGGAGCACCCCGCATCCGTTGGGATTCGGTGGTCGATAGAGGTCCGCGAGTAGATCGCGGCCGCCGCCTTGGCCGACCTTCAGAGTTTCGACCTCAACCCGATCAGACATGGCGATTCCTCCTTGGTCACGTGTGGCCGAGCCTATCGACGCCGCGATTGTAGGCAGTGGCCAGTTTCGATTCTTCAATAATCTCGCCATCTGCAGATGTCATAGGCCGACCGTTGTATTGGGATATGAACCAAGAGGCCTCTCGCTGTCGAACATTCCGTTATCGCCTTCATCCAACGAAACTTCAAACGCAGGCGCTGCTGCTTCAGCAGAGATACCAATGCGAGTTGTATAACGCAGCGCTCGAAGAACGAATCGGCGCCTGGAACTGGGAGCGTCGTTCCGTGAGTTTCTTTGACCAATGTCGAACTCTCACGACTCTGAAAGAGTGCCGACCCGAAGTCGTCGCTTCGGGAATCAGACTTTGTCGAGGCACGCTCAAGAGGCTTGATCGTGCCTATGGTGCCTTCTTTCGACGAGTGAAGCGCGGTGAAACTCCGGGGTTTCCGCGATTCAAGCCGGCGAGTCGATTTGACTCACTCGAATGGGGAGATCATGGTGGTTGGAAGCTGAAAACTCAGCACCGACGCCTCTATCTGATGGGGATTGGTGAGATCAAGACCAACTATCACCGTCCAATCAAGGGCGAGCCGAAGTCGATTACCGTGAAGCGCGAAGGCACAAAGTGGTGGCTGAGTGTGCGCTGCGTGAATGTGCCCGCGATGCCGTTGGTGCCCACCAGCTGCCAGATTGGTATCGATCTCGGAGTCGTGAACCAAATTGCCACGAGTGACGGTGAACTCAAAAAAGGCAATCACTTCGGCTCCATTGCCCAGAAGAACCTCGCTCAAGCCCAGCGTGAACTCACGACCAAAGAACGGGGATCAAATCGTCGTCGACGACAAGTTGACGAGGTCGTGCGACTTCATCTCAAGATCAAGAATCAACGGAGTAATGCGGCGCATCAATTGAGCCGACAACTTGTCAACGACTACGACTTCATCGCAATCGAAGACCTTAAAATCACCAGCATGCTGTGCACACCGAAAGGAATACCTGATCCTGAGCAACCGGGAGCGTATTTGCCCAACGGTGCCAAAAGTAAGGCCGGACTCAACCGATCAATTCATGACGCGGGGTGGGGACAGTTCGTCTCACTATTGACTCACAAGGCTGAGAGTGCCGGTAGGACAATAGTGAGCGTCAATCCTCGCTACACCAGTCAGGCGTGTGCCGAGTGCAATAACGTCGACGATGGCAACCGGGTCAACCAAAAGGATTTTCGATGTCGAAAATGCCGTCACTGTGACTTCGCCGACATCAATGCCGCACGCAACATCCTTAGGGCCGGTAGAGCCCTGCAGGCTTCGGCCTGCAACGGCTGAAACTAGGCCACTACCCCAGACTCAGCAGCGCGATTCCCGCGACGACGACCAGTGCGGGCATCACGATGGCTCGAGCCTTGCCCTCTTTAAAGAACACGACGCCGATGGCCGCGGCCCATACGACACCGGTTTCGCGAAGGGCGCTCACGATCCCGAGGGGCGCCCTCGTCTGTGCGTACAGGACAACGGTATAGGCCACGAGTGACATGAGGCCAGCGAGAAGACCGATCTTGATCGTCGATCTTTTGTCAGTCCAACGCCAGCCGCGACGAATGACCACCGCGATCAACCACAGCGTCGATTGCAGGAGGAAGAGCACCACTGCGTACCGCAACGTGTCGTGACTCCGTCGAACGCCCAGTCCGTCGACCACGGTGTAGACCGCAATCGCCGCGCCCGTGGCCAGGGCCCAATAGATTCCCGCTCGATCGAGCTTCGTCGAATTCCGGACGTATGCCAGGCTGACGATACCAACGACAACGAAGAATATTCCGAGAATCCCCCTGGCGTTGAGGTGCTCACTGGCGAACACGAGTCCACCAACGGAGACCAGCAACGGAGCGACGCCGCGCGCGATCGGATAGGCGCGCGAGAAATTCGCGCGTTCGTACGAACCCATCAAGAAAAGCTGGTATCCGATGTGACAGGCCGTGGAGGCGAGGAGGAACGGCCACGCCGCGGCTCTCGGCACTCCTATGAGTGGCAACGCGATCCAACTCACAACCGCGATTCCCACGTTCATCAACGCAAAACTCGTGGACTGACTGGCGATACCCTTGGCCATCGCGTTCCAGACCGCGTGGATGAGACCGGCGAGGAGCACCAGGAAGACGATGACGAGACTCACGAGAACGTCGTCTCGTCGTCGAATTGCACGAAGGGCATCCTACGAGGAACGCTCGATTCGCCGATATCGTCGCCCTCAAAGTCCGAGGTCGAGACCATATAGACTTACGATTCGCGTCTCGGGGTCTCGACCTTGGGAACACCGAGGACCTGTGGTGCAGCTCGGAGTGCACGCCGCCCTGTCAAGGCGGAGGTCGCGGGTTCAAATCCCGTCAGGTCCGCTCGACACCCGCAAGGGTGACGAGGAGGTCGAGTAGCTCAGTCGGTAGAGCGCGCGCCTGAAAAGCGTGAGGTCACCGGATCGACGCCGGTCTCGACCACCAAGAAGGTCGCCCCATGGACTCCTCACGAGCTCTGTGGGGCGACTTTTTTCGTGGCGAGCACTTCTGTGGTCGCAACACGCTGACGCGAATGACGTCCGCTCGGAGTCTCCTGCCACGTTCCGGCGACGACCAGGTTGCGTCGCAGACGCTGGATCGACAGTTGCTCGTCGCCGATCGACGCCGGCACCAGTCCGAGGGGTTCGATGCGCGCAATGACCTTCGATCCTCGAATTCGCAGCACGTAATAGGCACTGATGCGGTTTCGATGCCGATTTGACGTCGTCGAGGACCGGTAGAAGAACTGTTCGACTTCGGGTTCTGCGGACAACGACATGCGCCGAACCTACCGAGGGAGTGTCACAAGCCAGACGTGCAACAATGCACGAGAGAACCGGAGGAAAATGGACTACCTGCCCTCAGTACAGCCGCGCTTCGTGGCCCAGAACTCCGACGTCACCTGGCCGACGCACGAGTGGCCGCGGGGTGAGTCTGTCAATCAAGACGAACTCGACGCCGTCGTCGACGAGATGTTCACCGACGAGGACCTCGCGCTCACGAACGCCGTCGTCGTCGTGCAAGGTGGCAAGGTCCTCTGTGAGCGCTACGGCGGCGAGCAGTTCCACTTCGATCGCCCGGCCGAACCGATCACGGCCGAGAGTCAACTTCTCTCGTGGTCGATGGCCAAGTCGATCCTCCACATGATCGTCGGTACGTTGGTCGATGAAGGTCGCCTGGATCCCGATGAGCTTGCGCCGGTACGTGAGTGGAGTGAGGAGTCAGATTCTCGCCACCAGATACAGGTCCGCGACCTCCTGGCCATGCGCGACGGCCTCGCCTTCGTCGAGGAGTACCAAATCGGACAAACGAGCCACGTCATCGACATGCTGTACGGCGACGGCCAGGACGACATGTCCGCCTTCACCGCCGCGCTGCCCCTCGCCCACGAGCCGGGTACGTTCTACAACTATTCGAGCGGCACCACGAACATCCTGAGCCGCGTCGTCGCGGACCTCGTCGGCTACGGCGACGACTATCGCTCGTATCTCGAACGTCGCCTGTTCGAGCCGATCGGGATGAAGAGCGCCGTCGCGACCTTTGACACGAGCGGCGTGTTTGTCGCGTCGAGTTTCGTGCACGCGCGCGCCCTGGACTTCGCGAAGTTCGGACTGCTCTACCTGCGCGGCGGTGAATGGGATGGCCGGCAACTCATCTCGCGCGAGTGGGCCGCTACCGCCCAGGTTCCATTGAGCGTCGAAGCCTCGAGTGGCCACTTCTATTCATGGAATTGGTGGGTCAGCGGCGACGAGTACGGCACGTACTGGGCGAACGGCTACGAGGGTCAGATGATCTCGGTCGTACCGGCACTCGACGCGGTCGTGGTGCGATTCGGTCACACGCCGGAGGAGAACTACCAACCGCGAATGGCGTGGCGCGAGCGAGTCCTGGCGGTCCTCGCGAAGTAGCTACTCTTCTTCGTTGGTGAATCCCAGGTCTTGAGAGGTGAAGAGCGCGTCGAACGCGATGCCCTCTTCCGCCGCCATGGCCCTCACCGTGCCGCCGCGGTCGACGACCGCGAACAGCATGATCACTTCGGCGCCGAAGTCACGCACGACGTGCGCGGCTTCGAGCAGGCTCGTGCCTCGAGTGACGGTGTCTTCGGTGATCACGACCCGGTCCCCCGGCTCGAGCACACCGGCGATGCGTCCGCCGGCACCGTGGTCCTTCACCTCTTTACGGACGCTGAACGCATTGAGACGTCGCCCGCGAGTGGCGCCCACGCCGGCCGTGATGAATGTCGCGCCGTCGGCGCCCATCGTCAGTCCACCGATGGCGGTCGTGTCATCCGGGAGCCGCTCCAGAATCAGCGTCGCGAGATCGACCATGACTTCCGGAGCACAGATGGTCTTCTTGGAGTCGATGAACCACGTCGACGTTCGCCCCGACTTAAGTATGAACTCACCGCGTCGAACCGAATGCTCGAGTAGATGTTCTCGGACTCGCTCGCGTGCGTCGCTCATGACAACACCACCTCCCCCGTGCCGGACGTGACCGACCCGACCTTCATCGCGTCGACACCATTGTCCTTCGCGATCGATATCGCCGCGTCGGCGCAACTCGCGTCCAGGGCCACGACCATGCCGAGTCCGCAGTTGAACACGCGGACCATCTCGTCGGCGTGCACGCGGCCGCGGCGCTGAATCTCAAAGAAGATCTCCGGAGTCTCGAAGCTGTCCATGTCGATCAGCGCGTCGAGCTCGGCGCTCAGGATTCGGGTGACGTTCCCGACGATTCCCCCGCCCGTGATGTGGGCGCACGCGCGCACCGCCCCTCCGAGCTCCTTTCGAAGCGCCGTGATGGTCGGGGAGTAGATGACCGACGGCACGAGGAGTTCATCACCGAGGTTGTGATCCGCGCCGTCCCACGCCGGCGCACTGAGATCGCCGACGTCGTTCACCAGGACTCGCCGAGCCAACGAGTAGCCGTTCGAGCGAAGTCCCGGCGACGCCAGTCCGACCAACGCGTCACCGTCGCGTACGCGCTCGGGGCCGAGCTCTTCGCCGCGTTCGACGACGCCGACGGCGAATCCCGCGACGTCGAGGTCGTCGGGCGCCATGACCCCGGCGTGCTCGGCGGTCTCACCGCCGAGGAGCGCCGTATTCGCCCGTCGGCAACCTTCGGCGATACCGGTCACCAACTCCTCGAGACGCGCCGGTTCCAGCTTGCCGACCGCGACGTAGTCCAACAGGAAGAGCGGCTCGGCGCCGACGCAGGCGAGGTCGTCGACCAGCATCGCGACGAGGTCGATGCCGACCGAGTCGTATCGACCGACTTGACGAGCGATGTCCAGCTTCGTGCCGACGCCGTCGGCCGAGGCGACCAATACCGGCGAGGCGTACTTCGAGGTGTCGAGGGCGAAGAGTCCCCCGAAGCCGCCGATGCCGCCCAACACCTCTGGTCGTTTCGTGCTCGCCACGATGTCCTTGATCCGCTCGACCGCCGCGTCACCCTCTTCAATCGACACTCCGGAACTCGCGTACGTGGTGCCGTTGAGAGGCTGTTCGAGCAGACGGCTCACCAGCGGCTGCCTGCGGTTCCCAACACGACCGGTGTTGGCGCGGGGTACGAGCCGGTGAGGCAGGCGTCACAGCACTCACCGTCGAGTTGGATGGCGCTACGCAGGTTCTCCAGCGTGATGAACTCCAGCGAGTCCGACCCGATGAACTCGTTCATCTCAGGAATTGTGTGGTTCGCCGCGAGCAGGTCGTCGCGCGTGGGCGTGTCGATGCCGTAGTAACAGGGGTTCATGAACGGCGGCGACGAGATACGCAAGTGCACTTCTTTAGCACCGGCGTCACGGAGCATCTTCACGATCTCACGCGTCGTCGTGCCGCGCACGATCGAGTCGTCAACGACGACGAGTCGCTGGCCCTCGATGTTCTCGCGAAGGGGATTGAGTTTGCGACGCACGGTCGCCGCGCGGAGACTCTGATCGGGCGAAATGAACGTTCGACCGATATAGCGATTCTTGACGAGGCCGTAGCC
>Ga0207933_1001544_pt1 | contig 17031 bp, 19 predicted proteins | sample NGESurdeep092012_4_FD_184488 | JGI IMG/M metagenome (GOLD analysis project Ga0207933, IMG submission 184488) | Arctic peat soil microbial communities from Barrow, Alaska - NGEE Surface sample F53-3 deep-092012 (SPAdes) | ecosystem: Environmental > Terrestrial > Soil > Wetlands > Peat ...
ACCACTCCGTGCTGGCCTCCGCTCCCGATCCCAAGCAAAAACCCGTGCTCCTCTTCACCAATCGACCCAATTAACCTTTCCTGTTTTGCTAACTACAAAAAATTCCTGTTTTGAAAACTACGCGACACAACGATTTTTAATGCTTGCCTATTTTCTGTGAATAGCGTTAATGTCAAACCGTCAGTTGAGAAGTTTCAAACGAATGAAATAAATCTTAAACAAAAGCATTTGCGTAGCTTTTGCTACGGAGCCGTCCTGAAACCACGAATTTCCCTCGGTCTCCTCCCAAATCTGTCAAACCAAGCACGCGTCAACCGGCGCGGCTTGGCGCGTCAGGTTTGGATGCGCTTCGTGGTGCCTAGGACGGGGCGTGTCGAGACCGCGCCATTTTAGTTCCGAGCGAAAGTTCGCAGGAAAGGAACTAAATGAAAAACTGGAAACGGATTGGATGCGGACTGTCTGCGTTGCTTTTTACCTTCAACCTTTTTGCCCAAACTCTGCCGATCGGCTTTGTCCATGCACAAACTGTCCGCCATACACAAATTATCACACTCCGCCGCCTTATGTTCCCGGCCTGAAACTGGCGGTTCTGCCGCCAGTCGGGACGAATCTGTTCATCAATCTGCTGGAGGCCGACCCCGCAGGCGCTTACGGCCTGTTTTCCGCGAGCAACCTCGTCGGCGCAACGTGGAGCGAGGTGCGGCAAGGCACGAACGGCCAGACCAATTTCACTTTGCCGTATCCGTTCACGGACATGGGCTTTCTCCGGGCGGCGCGGACGGACACTCCGGCAACGAACACGGCGGGCATGACGGCTTCGTTTGCGAACAATGACGTGAACACCGATCTCATCAGCGCAACCATCTCCGGCGGCCCGGCGTCGGCGATGGCTGTGCTGGTGGATGACACAAATCTGGCCGATGCAGTCTGGGTTCCGTTCAGCGCGGTTCCGTATGTGCTTTTTGGAACGAATGACGGGGTATATCAGATTACATTTGGATTCATCGGTTCGGACGGCCAGACAAACTGGACTTCGGCCTCCGTGACGCTGGACACCACGCCGCCTTTGCTTGTGGTTACCAGTCCGACCGATGGCATCGTCACGCAGCCAGTGATGCAGTTGCAGGGTTACAGTCCCGAGGCATTGAGCAGTATCGGCTACGACATGACCAACGCCGCAGGTTTGACGACAAATCAGCAAATCCTCGTTCTCGACCAGTTTTATGACACGAATGTTTTCAAATTCACAACCAACACGTTTCAAGGCTTCGACATTCCGCTGACGAACGGCTTGAACACCATCACGCTCCATGCGACCGATTTGGCGGGCAACGCGACAATGACCAATTTCAACTTCACGCTGGATTATTCCAGCAAGACCAATCCGCCGTTGATTCAACTCAAATGGCCGCAGGACGGAATGAAGGTCTGTGGCAGCAACATCCTTTGGACGGGTTCAATCAGCGACCCGACGGCAACCGTCGTGGCTCAAGCGGTGGACGGCGTCGGTAACACCAATATCATCAACGGTGCTGTCGGACGGAACGGAAATTTTTGGGTTCAGAATGTTCCATTGAGCGGCGGCACGAACACGCTGACGCTGACTGTGACTGACGAGGCGGGCAACATCGCACAACGAACATCACCGTTCTTCAAGGCGATGCCAGCTTGGTAATCAACTCCGTGTCTGCCAGCGCAACGACCGTGACTGGCACGATTGGCTCGACCAATTTCACGATATGAGTAAATGGCATCAAAGCAACGTTGAGCGGAAACACATAGACGGCGAATAATGTGCCGATTGCTCCGAAAAGGCTCGTGCAGGTGACGGCAATTCCAAACTCCGACAACGGCGGCTATGGCTCATGGACAAATAATGGAGGTGGCCAATGAAGGCGAAAATTATTTTGTTCGTGGCGGCTATGCTGACTGTCCAAGCCGATATGCCGCAAAGCAATCCAAGTTCCTCGAGCAGCCAAAGCGCAACGGCGTTGGCGGCGGACGCGACAGGCATTTACTATGATTACTATCAATCCTATTCAGACATCGCCATTCCAGCAGATTCGGCGGAAGAGTCTTGGACTGAACAATGGCAAAGTGGCGGCGGCGGATTTGAAGTTGACATATCGTCGAACTGGGATGTGGGGTATTCCTACATTTATGTAAAGTATGTATGGCCAGGATTTTCCTGGCCTCAATTCTGGCCGTATCCCACAACGCGGTCAGCTATTACGGCTCGTGGCAGACCAATAATTTCTCCACATATTATGTGCCGTTGAACGAAGCATACGCCGACAACGTTGAGTCCACCGAGTATGGCACATCACCTCCCTATGTGGAAGAAACTCGTAAATCGGACGTGCATGTGAAATTAAAACTCAAGACCGGCGGGCCGCCCGGCTCGACCCAAAAGAACTTATGGGACATCTCCGGCACGTTGAATGGCGGCGGAAGTCCACCCCATGAAATGGCCATCGGCAGTTTTGGCAATCTGGACACTAACGGAAACGCCTACGCTCTGCTGCCGGACAATTCGCCTCCGATTGATGTCACGCCATCGGTGGCGGGCATGAATTCCTACTTTTTCCAACTGAATCAGCCGACGAAATACACCCTGACGCATACGACCGAATGCACGGCGACTGGAAATACAAATAATTCGAGAACAACAATCGGCATTTGTGAATCGGTAGATTTTGCTGGAATGCCGGGCGGAACGACTTGGAGCGTTTCAGGTGAAGGATTCATCAGTTCGACCAATGGATCAAGCACCGTGTTCACCGCAAAAATGAGTCCCGGAAGTGCAACAGTAACTGCAACAATTGGCAACGCGACATTGCCGACCACATTTCAAACGCCTAACACGCGTCTTACTTGGCCAAATGGAACTAATTCGACCTTAATTTTTAACGAATCAACGAATGCTTGGGGTGTATCATGCGAGATCCCACAATTCAAGATGATATCAAAATGCCGCTGGTTCCAATCAGTTACATATTCAACGGAACAACCTATGTGGATTTTTCCTTTTCAACCCCAACATGGACGGATCAATACAGGGATGAAAACGGAAATTGGGTTGATTTTTTTACATAGAGCAACACCATTCAATTTCGGGGTAGTGATAAAAAATGTCGTGTAATATATTTAGGTGTGCCCGGCGGCTGGCAAGGGCCTTATTAAATTGAAACAAATCAAAATATGAAAATAAAAATCATTCTCTTGGCTGCGTCATTGGTAGTTGTCAGCGTCATGGCTCGCATAATCGCCCCATTTCACGGATGGGACAATCTTACTGAAACATCGCCGGACATTATCGTGGTGCAATGTGGTAAGCCGACGCCGCCCAATCCGAATGTCATCATTATGGACGGAACAAAATCGGATTCAGAAATCCAAATCATTTCTGTCCTTAAATGCACAAATGATTTGAGTTCCGCTCGCCTCCAAACAGACCATGACCTTCGGCAAGGAGAAGACTATTTGGTGTTTGGGTATTTTGACGGCGGTATTTGTAAGGCCTACGAAGAATATCGAGTTGTTCCTTTGGGGGTTAATTTTTCAACCAACTCAATCGCTGGCAAAACGCTGAATGAGCAGATTCAAATTTTGCTCCAAAGTGCCATCAATAATTTGGGTAATGAAATCCAGAAAAATGAAGAAGAAAAAGAACGATTGGAAGAATCTGTAGAAAGGTGAAATAAAGCCGAATATAGTGTAAAATGTGGGGCTATGCACATGACAAATAATGGGGCAAAACTGGTAGGGCGGGCAGTCCTCTGCCCGCCGAACGTATGGGTTAACAAGAGGCGGCGCGCACGGAGTGACGCGCCCTACCGAATTGTTTGTCATGTGCATAGTCCCAGTAAAATGGCCGTTTTTAACGGCTTTTGACATTTCAACCGTCATTTTCCAAGCTTCGTTTGTTCCATCTTAAACTTTGTTTGTCATTTCCCAATGCGCGGGCTTACGTCGTGGAATATACGGCGCTGCCGAATTGTTCCGGCTACTTAATTGCTTCGCTTGAACGGGTTTGTCTTCGGTTTTGCATCGGAAGTTCGCGGAAGAAAAACAAGGCTGACGAACAGGTAAATCCAGCCAAGGACAAAATGCGCCGCAAAAACGAACCCGAATGAAACCAGATTCAGAAAACCAAAACCGTAAAGGAAAATTCCCGCGCCCGTCAGCAGCGCGCCCGGCATGAGCGCCGCGCCGGACAATTTCCAGCTTGCGCGGAAATTCAAGTCGCGGTTCGAGAAAAATCCGAGAATCCAGACCGGCAGAAAATAAAGTGTCGCGAGAATCCACCAGCTTGACAGCAGGCCGATGACGGTCGCGGCGGCGGCGATGAACAGAATTTCCGCCGCCCACGCGCCCCAAAGCGGTTCGAGATCCGTGCGGTTGAAGGGCGCAAAGCGATCCGGCGGATAAAAGAATTCCAAATAACCGAGCAGCGAAAAAACGCGGATGCTTTCCTTTCCGAACTCGATTTGAAAATCGGCGGTGGTCGAGTGAATTTGCCCGGAGTGATCCAAGTCAACGTCGAACGCGAGAACATTTCCTTCCGCCAGCATTTGCGAATTGCCGCCGCGCCAGTCCAGTTTGCCGGAGGAGATTTCCCCCGCGTCGGGCAGGTTATGAATCGCCGTGCGGATTGTCGGAAAGCAACTGTTGTCGAGAAACCAGACGACGGTCGCGGCGGCGAGCAGCGCGAAAACAAGCTGCACGAGAGCCAGCCGGCTGAATTTCGCGTGGGCGAACGCGGCCACGCCGCGCGGCGTGAACGGCTCGGTGAATGTTGAAGCGGAAACGCTCATTCAGCCACAGATTGGCACGGATGAAACACGGATGAAAATTCTTTCAGCATCTGTGTTCAACCTGTGTTTCATCCGTGGCCAGATCAATCTTTCTTGTCCCCAGGCGGCGGCTGCGGATTCTGGCTCTGCGGCGGCGCGAGGATGACCGGCACGGGATAGCGCAGCTTCATCACGTCATCCACCATCACTTCGATGAAATAAGTCCCGGCGGCCTTGAATTCAAGCTGCCCGAAAACCATCACGTTGGTCGAGTGCATCGCGGCGTCTTTCAATTCAAATTTCATCTCGCCCTTGCGCAGGACGGTCGTCTGGTCGGGCGCGATCAATTTGATGCTTTCGACGAACTGGCCGATGCCCGCCGTCCAGCGGTTGAAGACGCAGAGCCGCGCGGCGACGACCGGCAGTTGCGGCACGCGGATGAAGTTGACGACGCCGATGAGGAAAAAATTGCCGGTGGATTCCTGGCGCACTTCCTCGCACAACAGCGAGGCTTGCAGGTCGGGGAGAATTCGGGTTGGATTCATAAACTTAATTGTAGGAGCCAAGGTAACGAGGTTCTTATTTTTTGTTTTATTCTAAACAGAGACTCCTTACGTCGTCTCCTGCGAAATTGAATTTTCAGCGGCGCGGACGGTGTTCTGCATCAGCATCGCAATGGTCATCGGGCCGACGCCGCCGGGATTGGGCGTGATTTTTCCGGCAATTTTTGAAACGGCGGCGAAATCCACGTCGCCGACGATTTTTCCGTCCACGCGGTTGACGCCGACATCAATTACAACCGCGCCGGGCTTGACCATGCCGGCCTTCACAAATTCCGGCACGCCCATCGCCGCGATCAAAATGTCCGCGCGCAGACAATGCGATTTGATGTCGCGCGTGGCGGAATGGCAGATTGTCACCGTCGCGTTCGCATTTTTTCCTTTCTGGCAGAGCATCGCGGCCATCGGCTTGCCGACAATGTTGCCGCGTCCGAGAACCACGACTTCCGCGCCGCCGGTTTCCACGTTTGAACGCGCGAGCAATTCGACAATTCCAGCCGGCGTGCAAGGCCGAAAACCCGTTGTGTCGCCGAGCATCAGTTTCCCGACGTTGACCGGATGAAAGCCGTCCACGTCTTTTTCGGGCGAGACGGCGGAAAAAATTTTCGATTCTGAAATTTGTTTTGGCAGCGGCGCTTGAACCAAAATCCCGTGCAGGCGCGGATCGGAATTTAATTTCGCAATCAGCGCGAGCAAATCCGTTTCACTCGTCGCCTCCGGCAAAACGTGTGTCTCGGAAAAAATGCCGAGTTCGACGCATGCCTTTTCCTTGCGCCCGACATAAACTTTTGAAGCCGCGTCCTCGCCGACGCGCACGAACGCGAGGCCGGGCTGCGCGCCGCGCCTTTTCAGTTCGCCGACGCGCGCGGAAAGTTCGCGCAGGATTTGCGCGGCAATCGCGCGTCCGTCAATGCTTGTGCTTGATGGGGGTGGTTGGGACGGCATTGGTATCAAGCACCTCTATGCGCTGGATGGTGATGACTGGCGTGTTTGGCCAGCGCTCGTCAAGCCCTTCCGCGCCGGTGACGACAATCCTCATGTTGACGTAGCGGTTCAGGTCAAGGTTCGTCGCAGTCGTGTAAAGATAATCAACGATCTCGAAAGTGGACGGGTCGTATAACTTGAAATTCGCCGGCGCATTCGGGCTGATTGTGTATGCCACGACGCCTTCGTGCGAAACGATGCGCGGGGCCGAAGATGTGGTCGTGTTGTCAACGGCTGGCACAAACGCAGGAATGGCATTTGTGTCAATCGCAGGTGCAGTATTGGTTTCAAGCGGTGTCGGAGCGATGTTTGTGTCTGTTGTCGGCGCGGCGTTGGCCGGCTGCTCGGTCACGATGGGTTGCGGTTCGGCAACGCTGCTGGTCGTCATCGGCGTTTCGGTTTCCTCGGAAGACGCGACGTTCGTCGGCATCGTCCCCGACGCCTCCTGTTTCAGATACATCGCGGCGATGAAAGCGTAGGCGTTCGTCGTCGGATCAATCTGCATCCAGCCGTCCTTCGTGGTGATCGCGGAAACAGGCGCTCCGCGTTCAATGACGCCGAGGACGCTGTAATTTTCGCCCGGCCCGGCGCGCAAATTTAACTTCTTCGGCAGAACCGTGTTGTTCGTCGCATCAATGAACTGTCCGCTGACCCAGGCTTTCACGCCGGCGGGCAGCGCGATTTTCGCCCACTGCGACGGTTCATAAGGCTTGTGCTTGTCCAAAGTGATCTCGCCCAGAACCGTCACGGAATCGCCGGCTTTCAAATGCGTCAAAAATTCGCCCTTCAATCCGGCCTGGCCGCGCACGTTGAGATTTTTTGCGGCGACTTCCGCCAGACCGGGAACGAGCGTTACCGTCGGCTCGGAAATTTTCTTCGGCGCGACGACGCGTTTTTTCACTGGCGCGGGCTTGGACTGTTCGGATCTTGACGATGGCGGTTGTGTCTGCGGCAGAGGCGTTGTTTCCGCCGACGACGAAGTGACCGGCGCGGGAATCGGCGGCAACACGTCTGGTGTCGGCACGTTGGTGTTGTCCTGCGCGATTGCGCCCGTCGCAACCATCATTCCTAAAACCAGCCAGCAATTCGTTTTCATGATTCCAACAGTAAAGTTTTTATTTCCGGTTCTGTCAATGTCCGCCATTTGCCCAGTTTCAACTCGCCCAGTTTGATTTTCCCGATCTGCACCCGCTGCAGCCGTTTCACCGAGAAATTCTGCGATTCAAACAACCGCCGGACCTCGCGGTTTTTGCCTTCGCTCAATTCCAGTTCCACCACGCTGCGCGATTTGCTGGCGGAAATCAAAAATGCTTTTTCCGCCTTCAACTTTTCACCGCCGTGAAAAATGCCGCGCGTGAACTCCGCCAGCATCGCCGGCTCCACCCTGCCTTCCGCCGTCACGATGTATTTTTTCCGGACGCCGTAGCGCGGGTGCGCCAGGCGCAAAGCGAATTGTCCATCATTCGTCAGAAAAATCAATCCTTCGCTGTTGAAATCCAGACGGCCCACGGAATTCACGATTTGCCACTCTTTTGGCAATAATTGGTAAATCGTCGGGCGATTCAGTTCATCCTTGTGCGAACAGACGCAGCCGGGCGGCTTGTTCAGCGCGATGTAAAGTTTTTTCCGGGCGCGGATGACTTTGCCGTCCAGAATCACCACGTCGTGGTCGGGATCAACCTTTGTGCCGAGCAGCCGGACGAACCGGCCGTTGACGCGAACGCGCCCCTCCAAAATGATTTGCTCCGCCGCGCGCCGCGAGGCGATGCCCGCGTCGGCCAGAAATTTTTGCAAACGAACCATGTAAATTGTAGGAGCCGGCGTAAGGAGGCTCCTTTCTTCAAAAACGCGAGGCGCTCCAAATAGTTGAGCCTCGTCACCTCGGCTCCTACTTTTTTATGCGTCCGGCTTGGTCTTGCGCAGACCCGTGATGCGGTCGCCCGCCTTGCGCTGGCCGCGCTTTTCGAGGAGCGCCGTGCGTTCAAAACGCTTGAGGACATTGCGCTTGCCGCCCAAGGTGGACGCCGCGCGGAGACTGCGATGCTGTGACATAAATGATTTTGGTTAAAAGTTCAAGCCGCCTAAACAAAAAGCGGACGTTCCTTATATCAGATTAAATTCTTCCTGCAATGACGAAATTCATCGCTCCACGGTGAAGGTGATGTCGTAATGATCGGTGTCCTTGGCGTCAGCGGGCTTTTCCTTGCCGCCATCATCCGTGAAATTCGGGCCGATGCTGTAAACGACATAACCGCGAGCAAGTTTTTTGTAGCGCAACGGCTGGTCATCGAACGGGTCGATTGGAATTGCCGGAAGAAAATTCGGCGCAAGCCCGGCCAGCGAATCAGGCACGTTGCCGTTATGCGTGAGTCGCCAGCGTTCCAAAGCAAGCGCTACCTGGGCAGTTCGTAAATGCGCTATCACCCCTGCGTCCCGACTGACCAGTTCGGAATAATTCCGAACACCATCAATCAGCTTTAAGGCCATCGTGGAATTTAGGTTCTCCTTTTTTGCTTCCGATTCCAGACGTTGTAATTCATTAATTTGCTCTTTTACAGGCAACCGCATTGCTTCAAGACGTCGTTCGTTTCTATCCAGTATCAGTTCATAATCTGAATCTCGATACATCTTCCCAGAAGCAAACTCAAACCATGAAACTGCTTGGTCTTTCCAAGTCGTTCCAGACATGGCCAGTTCTCTTGGATTTTGACGGACTCTCTCCAATTCCCAAATTTGGAAACAACGCTCACTCATGAAAACCTCGATTAAGCTATTCGTGCTATTATGGGGGAATGATTGTTCGATAATCGTCAAATCTCCTTTGGATAATTGCGAGCGGTTGATCATGTATTCCAACGATTCGCAAACCATATTTTCTTCAATAGTTCGAAGCAAAAGATCAACCGGAGAATCATTTTTCCAGATCGCTCCGACCGCCCAGGCTCGCTGCAAAGAATTTATTGCCGCACTGGAATGTTCAGATTCAGTCTGCGAAACAACATTCAAACACAAAAGTCTGACCAAAGAATTTATCTTGGATTTAGGCGTATGCGGGAAATTTGTGAAGCCGCCGGAGAAGCCGGATCCAATCCAGACGCCCTTCAATTTTTCCGACGGAACAGAATCAAATGCCTTTTGATTTTGATCCATCCACATCTGTATTTCATCTCGCGTGGTCTTTTTAAATAAAGCGGTTCCTGTCGGTAAAGCTCCGCCAAAAAAAGGAAGGTTCGTCGAATCCTCTGGAACAACCAGCGCCGCCAGCGCCGGTTTCAGCAGCAGCACCGCATCTTGCTCCGGCGGCGGGTCGGGATATAATTTCGCAAGGTCTTGCGCCGTGACCGGCTGGCCGGCGTCGCGAATCGCATCCAGCCGTTTTTGAATTTCAATTTGAACCCTCTTCGATTCGATATGCGATTCCAGCAGATAAACGCCAGCGGATAGAACAACCGTGACCAACGCGACAATAATTAAAACCCGCGCGGTCGAATGCCGGTCAGTTGGGCGCTGATCATTCACCACTTCAATTCCTGCAACCGGCGCGCGACTTCCTCGGCGTTGGCGCGGCTGTTAAACGCGCTGATGCGGAAAAAGCCTTCGCCCTTCGAGCCGAATCCAGAACCGGGCGTGATGACCACATTCGCGTCCGCCAGAATTTTGTCGAACGCCTGCCAGCTCGTGACGCCTTTGGGCGTGCGCACCCAAATATAAGGCGCGTTGACGCCGCCGAAAAATTTCAGTCCGGCTTTCTTCGCGCCTTTGCGCAAAACTTCCGCGTTGCCAAGATAATGTTTGATGAGTTCGGCCACTTGCGCTTTTCCTTCCGGCGAATACAGCGCTTCCGCCGCGCGCTGCACGATGTAACTCACGCCGTTGAATTTTGTGGTCATGCGGCGGTTCCACAACGGATGCAGCGGTTTCGCTTCGCCGGATTTCGTGAAAGCATTGAGCGATTTTGGAACGACGGTGAACGCGCAACGTGTGCCGGTAAACCCGCCGTTCTTCGAGAAGCTGCGGAATTCAATCGCGCACTCGCGCGCGCCGGGAATTTCGTAAATCGAATGTGGAACGCCCGGTTCGGTAATATACGCCTCGTAAGCCGCGTCGAACAAGATCACGGATTTATTTTCGAGCGCATATTTCACCCACGCTACAAGCTGTTCGCGCGTCGCTGCTGCACCAGTCGGATTATTCGGCGAGCAGAGATAGATCACGTCCACGTGTTTCTTCGGCGGTTGGGGAATAAAACCATTCGACGGTTTGCACGGCAGATAAACTAATTTTGCAAATGCACCTGCGTCGTTCGCGTCGCCGGTGTGGCCGGCCATGACGTTCGTGTCCACATAAACGGGATAAACCGGATCGCTGATGGCGATTTTATTTTTCGCGCCGAGGATGTCGAGAATTGCACCGCAATCGCACTTCGAGCCGTCGCTGACAAAAATTTCGTCATCAGCAATTTCAATTCCTTTGTCACGAAAATCATTTTGCGCGATGGCGTGGCGCAACCATTCGTAGCCCTGCTCCGGGCCGTAGCCTTTGAAAGTTTCGCGCGCGGCCATTTCATCCACGGCCTTGTGCATCGCGGCAATGACGGCGGGCGGCAATGGTTCCGTCACATCGCCGATGCCGCAGCGGATCAATTTTTTCGCGGCTTCGGGATTTGCGTCGTAAAAAGTTTTCACGCGCCGGCCGATTTCGGGAAAAAGATAACCCGCCTTGAGTTTGAGATAATTGTCGTTTAGAAATGCCATAAGATGGAATTTAGCATCCAGAATTCAGGAGCCGGAATAAAGCCAAATCCGCAGATTGCGCCGATTTACGCAGATTTAATTTCATCTGCGAAAATCCGCGCAATCTGCGGATGCAGCACGCCGACGAACGGCAGGTTGCGGTAGCGTTCCGCGTAATCCAGTCCGTAGCCGACGACAAATAAATCAGGAATCTCGAAGCCGACGTAATCCGCCTGGATTTTCCCCATGCGGCGCGCGGCCTTGTCCAGCAGCACGCAGGTCTGGATGCGGCGCGGTTTGAGCGCGCGAAGTTTCGGCAACACGCGGCTCAAGGTTTTTCCCGTGTCCAGAATGTCGTCCACGAGCAGCACGTCGCGTCCGCGGACGTCGAGGCGCAATTCCTTCGTGAAAACCAAGTCGCCGGATTCCGTGCCCGCGCCGTAGCTGGAGACGCCTATGAAATCAAGGCGCAAAGGCAAATTCAAATGCCGGATCAAATCGGCGAGAAACATGACCGTGCCGCTCAAGAGTGAAACGACGACGGTTTCGCGCCCGCGAAAATCGCGCTCGATTTCGCCCGCGAGAATTTTGACACGCCGCGCAATTTGTTCTTCCGTGATCAAAACACGCTCCACTTCCCTGCGCCAGTTTCCGACAATTTTGCGTTTTGAATTTTTAATTTTAAGTTTCGCGTTCACGGGTTCAAACGCTTCGTCTTATTTCAACAACGCGTCAAGATGATCAAGGCACAGTTGCGACCACGATTCCATCTGCTCGCGCTTCGCTTTCAGTTCTTCAATGGGGACAAACTCGACTTGCGTGATGACTTGTTCGTTTTTCTTCACGTTGTCCGGTGTGCGAAACAACAAATGCACTACGCCAAAATGAACGAGCCCGACCTCGGTGGAATCGTCATTAATCAGGCCAACCGGCTTTGCATCAAACGAACCTTGGACGGAAAGTTCCTCGCGCACTTCGCGTTCGACGGCCTCTTGGAATGCCTGCAAGCCGACTGCAAAAAGCGAATGATCTTCGTCATTGATGTGGCCGCCGATGCCTATTGACCCTTTGGCGACCAGACGCTGTTCTCCAGCCTTCTTGCCTCGAACATAGTGAAGAATGCTTTTCCCGTCAGTGACCAGGACGTATGGAATGATCTGTTTGAAATCCGGGTTGGTTTCAGCCTGGGCGCGCGGCTGAAAGCTGTTGTTCTTCTTGTCGAGGATTGCCGACAGATAGCGATTAACATCGGCGTTGAAACCTTGAAAAACGCCAAGCCGCTCAAAAAGCGAGCGGGGAAACACGAGAACTTTTTCGTCTGCAACAGCCATAATCAGTTGAGAATATAGAAGCTGGAAACCGGAAGCTAGAATTTAGAAGCCGGAATTTTCGGCTGCAAACCGCCAACTTCCAGCTTCAAACTTCCAACTCCTCATTTTACGCTTTGAACTTCGCCCGCAAACGCCTATAAAACCTCATGCCTACGCTCATAGTAAATGGCGGGCCGGTGATCTGGCTGATCCTGATCGCCGCCGCCATCGCCATCGCCGTGTTCATCGAACGCGCGCTGCACTGCCACCGCGCGCAGATCAATTCCACGGAATTTCTCAACGGTGTGCGCAACGTGCTCAAGCGCGACAACGTCGTCGAGGCCGTTTCCATCTGCGACGCCACGCCCGGCCCGGTCGCGCGGCTGGTGAAAGCCGCAATCCTCAACCGCGACAAAGGCCGTGAGCGCGTTCGCGAAGCCGTCGAGGAAGCCGGCCTGACCGAAGTGCCGTTGCTTGAGGAAAAATTGAACCTGCTCGCGACCATCGCGCAGATCGCGCCGCTGCTCGGCCTGCTCGGCACGGTTGTCGGCTTCATGGATGTTTTCAAGGTCATCGAAAAGAAAGGTCTGTATTCGAATATGGAATTATTGTCGGCCGGCATCTGGCACGCGCTGATTTGCGCGGCGGCGGGCATCGCCGTGGCGATTTTTTCCCATGCCGGATACAATTACCTCGTCAGCCGAGTCAACAAAATCGTCCTCGACATGGAACGCGTCTCCGGCGAAATCGTCAACATCGTCACCGAAGGCGGCAGTGACAAATCCCCATGAAATTTCATCGCAACACCCGGTTGCTGCGCAGCCCGTTTGACATCGCGCCGTTCGCCGCCGTTTTTTTTCTGCTGGTGATTTTCGTGATGCTCACCGGGCTTTTGCCCACGCCCGGACTGCCGCTGCAATTGCCTGATGCAAATGATTTGCCCGGCACGGACAAACCAAGCGTGGCCGTGGCCGTTGATTCGAGCAGCCGGCTTTATTTTGCCAACCAGATCGTCAACGAGGCGCATTTGAATTCCAGCTTGAGAAACGCAGTGAAAAATTCCCGCGAACCGCTCACGCTTGTCATCCAGGCCGACAAAACCGTGACTTACGGACAGCTTGTCCGCCTGACGATGCTCGCGCGCGACGCGGGCATCACCAACGTGCTGCTCGCCACGCTGCCGCGCGTCATCAGCGCGCCCGACCAGCCATGAACGACGCGGCGGCAAATACACCTGCGCCGGAAGCTTCGCCCAGGCGAGAGCCGGATGGCGAAGGCTGGTCGAAAAAAAAATGGCTGGCGGCTGTCACAATCATTTTCGCTGCGCACGTCGCGATCATATTCGCGCTTGGCGGAAAAAAAAGAGTTGTCCCGCTCGCCGGCACAAATGTTCCCAGCCTGAAACTGGCGGATAATTCAAGCAAAATGCTCGCGCTGGAAGACCCGACACTTTTTGCCCAGCCGCACCTCGAAGGTTTCGCCGGGCCGGCGTTACGCAACCAGCCGCTTGGCCAGTTTCGCCGCCAAGACTGGACTGAAGAGCCGCGCTGGCTGTCATTGTCCGCAGAAAATCTCGACACGACGTTTCAACAATTCATGCAGACGAATTTTTTTGCCGTCCATCGGCTCGACTTCAAACCGCAGCCAAAATTGAGCGTGCCGCCGCCGGTTGAACCTGTGTTCGCGCAAAATTCCACGCTGCAAATCATGAGCGGCCTTGCGCGGCGGCGCTTGCTGGACAAAATCAGTCTGCCGTCTCTGCAATATAACGACGTGATTGCGCCCAGCGTCGTGCAGGCGCTCGTGGACACGGCGGGCAACGTCGTTTCCGCCATTTTGCTGCCGTCGGAAAACAGCGCGGAAGCCGCCGGTCACGCAGCCATTGGCGACACGAACGCGCTGCAAATCGCCCTGAAGCTGCGCTTTGCGCCGTCGTCGCAACAAACGCTGGGCAGACTGATTTTCAACTGGCGCACTGTTCCGCTCTCGGCCACCAACGCGCCCGCCGCGTCGCCATAAATGTCCGCCGCCGCGCTCATCGTCGTTTATGTGGCCGTGCTGCTGGGCGCGCTGATCGGGCTGTGGATTTATTCGGAAATGCGGCGGCACCGTTTCGGTCCGGCGCGCACGGACGACCGGATTTTCCGCTGCACAAAATGCGGCTCCGTCTACACCGACGACCCGGACGTGGACCGTTCGCGCTGTTCGCAATGCGGCAAAATGAACGAGCCGATTGTGTTTTAATTCCCCGTCTTCAATTCCACCACGTCATGCGGCGCGGCTTCCCGCATTCCGGCGGGACTGACGCGGATGTATCGCGCTTTTTCGCGAAGCTGCTCCAGATTTTTCGCGCCGAGATAACCCATGCCGGATTGAATTCCGCCGATGAGTTGCGCCAACACGCGATCCACAGAGCCGCAGGCTTCCTTGAGCGCCTCAACTCCTTCGGGGGCGACTTTCTGCGCCGGATTTTTTTCGTGGCCGTAACGCGCCGCCGAGCCTGCCTTCATCGCCGCGAAACTGCCCATGCCGCGATATTGCTTGTAAAGTTTTCCGGAAATTTCCACCACGTCGCCGGGCGCCTCGTTGCAACCGGCAAAAATCCCGCCGCAAATCACCGCGCCGCTCAACGTCAGAGCCTTCACGATGTCGCCGGATTTTGTGATGCCGCCATCGGCGAGAATGGTGACCTTCTTCTTTGCCGCCGCGCGCGAGCAGACATAAAGCGCGGTCATTTGCGGAATGCCCACGCCGGCGACCATCCGCGTCGTGCAAATCGAACCCGGCCCCTGCCCGACTTTGATCGCGTCCGCGCCGCAATCCGCGAGAAATTCCACGCCCGCCGCGCTTGTCACGTTTCCGGCGATGAGCGGCAATTTGGGAAACGCGTCGCGCAATACTTTCACAGTGTCGCCCACGCCTTTCGTGTGGCCGTGCGCGGTGGAAACCGCAACAACGTCCACGCCGCGTTCCACGAGTCCGCCGACGTGTTCGAGAATCCGTTGCTTGTCGAGTTCACCGAACGCATTGCGCGTGGCCGAGACCGCTGCGCCGCAGATGAGGTGAAAATTCGTATCGCGCGCAGGCTTGAACTGCGCCGCGCGTTCGAGCGTGATGCGCTCCACGTCGCTCAACGTGATCAGCCCGCACAATTTATCCTTGTCGTCCACGACGAGCAGCTTGTGGATGCCGAGGTGCTCGGTGAAAAACTTGTCCGCACGCGCAATCGGATCCTTGCCGAGTTCCTTTTGCAAAATGGTCTGGACCTGCGAACGAGGCGTGAGCGCATCCGCAACTTTCATCTTTGCATAGCGCGGCTTGACAACGTGGCCGGACAGCAGGCCGACGAGTTTTCCCTTTTCGTCAACCACCGGAAACGTCCCGAACGCGAATTTTTTCTGCTCGATCATCGCCAGCACGTCGCCGATGAATTGCTCCGGCGAAACCTTGATCGGTTCCTGGATCAGACCGTGGACATGGTTTTTCACGCGGCTGACTTCGGATATCTGCTGCCGTTCCGGCATATTGTAATGAATCAAACCCAGCCCACCGTTCAGCGCCATCGCAATCGCCATCCGTGATTCCGTCACGGTGTCCATGTCCGACGAAATGACCGGGATGTGCAGATGCAATTTTTCTGCGAGCGTGGTGTCGAGCTGCGTGTCGCGCGGGAGGATTTCGGAATAAAGCGTCGAGAGCGTGATGTCGTCGAACGTCAGGCCGAGATGATTGTTCGCGGTGAAAAATTGTTCCGCCGGTTGGTAGAACGAATCATCGAAAATGGAATTGCGCGTCGCTGCCATGTCAGAAAATGCCTGCTGGCGGACGGCTCTGGCAAGGAAATTTTTTTGCGCAGGACAGGCGTCGCGCCTGTCCTACAATTCAATCGGGATAACCGTTCGGATTTCTTTTGTGCCACGACCAGGCTGTCGCCACGATGTCTTCGAGTTTCGGAAATTGTGGTTTCCAGCCGAGTTCGCGGACCGCCTTTTCGGCGGAGGCGACGAGCTTGGACGGGTCGCCGGGGCGGCGCGGTTTTTCAATCACGGGGATTTTCCTGCCCGTTATTTTTTCACAAGTTGAAATCACTTCGCGGACGGAATAGCCGTCGCCATTGCCCAGATTGAAAAATCCGGTTTTGCCCGGCTGCAATCCGAGGATGTGCGCCTGCGCCAGATCCTTGATGTGGATGTAATCGCGGATGCAGGTGCCGTCGGGCGTCGGATAATCCGTGCCGAAAATTTCGCACTGCGGTTTCTGTCCGAGCGCGACGAAGAGGACGTTCGGGACGATGTGGGTTTCGATGCGATGATGCTCGCCGAACTTTTCGCTCGCGCCGGCGGCATTGAAATAGCGGAACGCGATAAATTCCAGCCTGTAAATCTGCGAATACCAGATCAGCACCTTCTCAAACATCAGCTTCGCCTCGCCGTAAGGATTGATCGGGCGTTGCGGCAAATCTTCCGTCATCGGAATTTTGTCCGGCGGCCCGTAGGTGGCGCAGGTGGAGCTGAAGACGAATTTTTTCACGCCACATTCCACGGCGGCGTCTGCGAGTTTGAGCGCGTTGACAAGATTGTTGTGGAAATACTTTTTTGGATTCGTCATGGATTCGCCGACGAGCGCGCTGGCGGCGAAGTGCATGACG
>Ga0207933_1001546_pt1 | contig 17014 bp, 13 predicted proteins | sample NGESurdeep092012_4_FD_184488 | JGI IMG/M metagenome (GOLD analysis project Ga0207933, IMG submission 184488) | Arctic peat soil microbial communities from Barrow, Alaska - NGEE Surface sample F53-3 deep-092012 (SPAdes) | ecosystem: Environmental > Terrestrial > Soil > Wetlands > Peat ...
TTTATACCGACGAGAACAACGGCTCGTTCATGGATTCGTTCGTGTCGGCAGCGCCAACCAAATTTCCGCGCGGTGCCTGGGTGCTTTCACTCACCAACGGTTACGCGAAAAAACCCGAACTGCTCCTCTGTCCCAAGGCGACTGACCGGCGCGGTCCCGGCAACCAGGAAGTCCACACCACGCCCGACGACCCGAACGCGGTGGATTATGGCGGCCCCACGACCGCGTATGAATTTCCAATCAGCGACCCGATTGATCCCAACCATCTGCTGATTGCCAGTTACGGCCTCAATTTGTGGATCTACAATCCCAACACCAACAACATTCAAGGACGCCTTGCCATCTATAACTGGCGGAGATACGACGCGGTGACGCAGCCGTCCGACACTCCGCTTTTTTTGGACGCGATGTGGCGCGGCGGCGGGCCGTATTTCAATGATCTGCCGCCCAGCTTCAACGGACAATGGCTGGGTGTCTCCGCCGAAATGTCCCACTTCGCCATTGAACGGCATGGAAAAGGTGTGAACATTCTTTTTTTTGACGGCTCCGTCCACAACACCCGCGCGAAAGATTTATGGAGACTGCCGTGGTCGAAAGGATATGATGTCAACGCCGCCGCGCAAGTTGTCGGATTTCCAGACTGGATGAATTGAGCCTGATCCTTTTTGATTATGGATAAAAAACAATGGATTTATCTGGCGGTCTTTGTCGTGCTGGCCGCCGTTTTTGTCTGCGCCTTCACCCATTGGGGCAGGCGTCCGGCCATGCAAATTTCACACACCGCCGTTTCAAACCCGAGAAGAATCGGGCCGCGGGTGAGAGCGGGCAGCGCCAATACAGCCGTAGTGACTTTCAACTTCGACCGTCCATACCGGTTCACCGAAATCAAAGTTGTCCGCCTTGCCGACTGGAAAACCAACAAATTCGCCCTGCCGCTCTGGCATCTCATTTCGGACTCGAATTCCGTTCCGACCAGGAAATTTAACTATGGAGCGGCGGTTCGCGGCATGAAGCCAGCCTTGACCAAGGCCTGGCCCGACCCGCTTGAACCGAATGTCACCTGTCGTCTGTTTGTGACAGCCGGCTCCGTCAAGGGCTGGCATGATTTCACTCCGCCGCCAAAATAGCCGGCGTTTCCCAAATTCTGTCACATCAAGGCCGGTTGTGTCGCCAGCGCCAGGTCAAACGCCGTTTTGTCTGCGGCGTCAGCTTGAAATTTTCCGAAATCCGCAGACCTTCCACCCAGAAAATTTCACCGTTTTCCGCCGGTGCTAAAACCAAATTACGTCTGCGCTCGCGCGGGATTTTTGCGTTCGTGAACAAGTCCTGCAACTTCGCCGCCGATTTCAAACCAACCGGCTGAAACCGGTCGCCCGCACGCCAATGGCGAATAACAATTTTGTTTCCAACTTTTTCCGCGTCAAAAATTTCTTTTCCAATTTTCGCAGCAGCCGACGTAAGTCGGCTCTGATTTTTACTTTGAGCGAACTCACGTTCGCTGCCACGAAGATTTTTCCAATTGAATTTAACTCCGCCAAAAAACATTTCCCCTGCCCTGCCCTTCAATTTCACCGCCAACTCGTTCGCGTTAAATTCCGGCTTCGATTCCGTCCTCAATTTGATTTCGCCAGATTCATTTCGCGCAACGGAAATTTTTGCGCCGGCGCTGACAAAGACATTCGCCAACCGCCGGAGCGATTCAATCAGTTCAAAATCCGTCGCGGCGCCTAGTTCGTGCAATTGAGACTGCAAAACGCGCCGCTGGACGGCGGGCGGCAATTTTTCAAAGTTTGTTTCCGGAGCAGCAGGCTCACGCCGGCTCTCTTTTTTGTTTTGACCAAACTGACATTCACTGCCACGGAAGTTGTTTGCCGCTTCTCCGACAAATTCCGATTCCGCGCCGGTAATTTCCATCAGCCGCAAAACCGTTTTGTCCAGGCCCGGCTGGTATTTTTTCCGCAGCAGAGGCAACAGTTCATTGCGGATCCGGTTGCGCAAAAAGCCGGAAGAAAAATTCGTCGCGTCGTCACGAAACGGAATTTTGTTCTCGCGCGAGAACACCGAAAGTTCCGCCTTTGAAAAATCCAGCAGCGGACGGACGATTGAAATTGTCCTGTCAACCGGCGACGGCGAGCGCCATTTCATTCCCGCCAAACCTTCGCCGCCCGCGCCGCGAAACAGCCTTAAAAAAAACAGTTCAACCTGGTCGTCCGCATGATGTGCGATGGCGGCGGTTTTGATTTTTTGGGCGCGAGCAACCCGCGCGAAAAACTCGTGGCGCAAATTCCGCGCGGCCATTTCGATTGAGAGTTTTGACTCCTTCGCGAACCGCCTGACGTCGGCGCGTTCGACGACCACCGGCAATTTCATCTTTGCAGCCGTCAGCCGGACGAGCTTTTCATCCGCGTCACTCGCTCGCCCGCGCAACTGGTGGTTGAAATGCGCGACGACTATTTTCCATTTGTGCCGCCCGGCGAGTTTTTCCAGCGCGTGAAGCAAGACCATCGAGTCCAGTCCGCCGGAAACCGCCACGAGGATTTTCTGCCCGCGTTTGAGCAACTGGCGGCTTTCAATTTGATTTTCAATGTGCTGGAGCAAATCGGCCACGAGCGGATTTTACCTCATTGGAGTTGCGGAGCAAGCGCGGCGGCGCGCACATGGCGATTCACACCACCGGTTCATTGCAATTTTCGGATGCGGTAAAAGCGACGTTGGTAGTTGACGGCCTGCGGGTCGCTGAACTGCCAGGCGCCGTCCGCGCCGAGCTTGTTGGTGGCGACGGGCAGCCAGTTGGTGGGCGAAGACAAGTCCGCCGTCACCTCCAAAACATAGCTGTATCCGGGCGCGCCAGCGAAACTCAAGTTGAAGCCGCCACCGGGGATGGCGGCAACACTCTTGAAGGACGGCGGAATCAAATTCACCGTCAACGTGACGACGCTGCCCGTGACGGAGCCGCCGGACGCGCTGGCGACGACGGAATAATTCCCGGAGTTGGTCGGGTCAACGGAAATTATCGCCAGCGCGTAGTTGGTCGCGTTGGTCATAACCGCGTTGTTGAAAAACCATTGGTAGGAAACCGGCGTGCAGGCGGTCGCGGCGACGCTGAATTCCGCCGTTGTGCCGGTCGTGTTCGTCTCGCTCTGCGGCTGAAGCAAAATCAGCGGCGGTGTTTCGTCCTGCACGACAATCGTGTTGGTCGAATATGAATCGTTGCCGGAGGCGTCCGCGACGGTGATGACAACGATGTTCGTTCCAATCGGCAAAATGAAACTGTTCGTCGGCTCCTGCGAAATCGTCAGCGCGCCGGACAAGTCCGTTGCCAGAATATAATTTGTTCCCGTCACGTCGGGCATTGCCGCGCTGCAATTCGTGTCTGCGGCCAGAACCAGATTGGTGAAGCTCCATAAAATCGTCGGCGGCGTGGTGTCCTGCACGATGACGGTGCGCGTGGCAGTGTTGGTGTTGCCATTGCCGTCGTCCGCGGTGTAAGTGAGCGTGTTCGTGCCGACGGAATTGGTGTTGACCGTGCCGCCGGCAATGACGCTGATGACTCCGGCGCAAAGGTCGGTGGCTGACGCGCCCGGATCGGTGAATGTGCTTCCAAGTTCAACGAACAGCGGATTATTTCCGTTCAACGTGATGACCGGCGCAAGCGTGTCTTGAACCGTCAGCACGGCGCTGTTGGTGATGCTGCCGTAAAGATTCGTGACAACGACGCCAACCGTGTGGCCGGGCAGATGAATGTCGGTCAGCGCAAAACTGGCGTTGGTGGCATTTGCAACCGGTGCGCCGTCGAGTCTCCATTGGATGTTCAGCGGCGGCGTGCCGGAAGGAGCGACTGTGAACGTGGCGTTGCCGCCGCACTCGATGGTCTGGTTCGTAAGCGGGCTGTTCAGTAACGGCGGCAACACGACCGTCAACGTGGCGACGGCGCTGGTGATGGAGCCGTAATTGTTAGTGATGACCACGGAGTAATTGCCGCTGTTGTTGGTCGTCACGGCTGTGAATTGCAGTGCGCTTGTCGTGACGCCGGAAATGTTGCCGCCATTGGCAAGGCTGGCTCCATTATTGCGCCATTGATAACCAAGCGGAGCCGACCCGCCGGCGGTCATGTTGAAAACCGCGTTGCTGCCGGACAGAACTGTCAGACTGGCCGGTTGCGCGGAAATCGCCGGCGAAAAAACCGGTTTGACGCTGACGTCGTCGAGGCCGAGGTATGATTTATCATCCCGACCGCCGATTTGCAGAACGGTGCCGCCGCCCGTGGCTGTGACAATGAACTGCATATTCACCCAACCGCTCTGGGCTATGTTCTTTTTGTCGTAAAGCGTGCTTCCGTTCCACGACACGCTGAATTCATTCTGCCTGCGCGAACTTCCCGTCACCGGATTATACAGCCAGAGTGAAAGCAGATACTTCTGGCCTGCGGCGGTGGGCAATGTCTGCGAAAGATGAGCCTGCGTGCCGACCTCGCCAAGCGCGGCAAAATAGGTTCCTGAATATGGCGCAATTCCGGTTGAAGAACCGTTGTCCACAAAATCATAGGAGCCGGCATCGCCAGTCAAAGCCCAATTGGAAAAATCCCCGGTTTCAAAGCCGCCGTTCTCAACGAGCGACTCGTTGACTACCAGGCCGAGCATGACCGTATGCACCGACTGGCTGGCGAGATTGGCGACTTGCAAAGTGGCGCTATAAGTTCCGTCCGCCAAATTCGTGGCGGCCGCCGCAGGCGAGATGGCCACGCCGGTTTGCGCGCCGGCTGAAAGGCTTCCGCCGTCCGACGAAACGGCGAACCACGACGACGTGTTGTTGATGCTCCAGCTCAAGCCGGCGGCAGAGACGTTCGTCAGAGTCATCCACTGCCAGGCGGGCGAGAACGGTCCTCCGGGCGGGCCGGAGAAAACAAAATTGTTGGTCGGCAAAATCAGGAGCGGGTCTTTCACCGTCAGCGTGAAGAAACGGTAATGTGTCACGCCGCCGGTAACGTTTGAAAACCAAAGGCCGGTCTTGTAAGCCCCGACAGGCAAACCGGCGGCGACACCCATGTTCAAACTGACCGCCACGGAACTGTTCGCGCCACCGTCAAGCGAACCGCCGCCGCTGGAAACATTGAGCCATGACGAAGTGCTGACCAGCGACCAGGTCAGCGGAAACGCGCCGGCATTGGTGAGATAAAAGGTTTGCGAGCCGATGCTGGATGTCCCGTCGGGCGAAATGACGGCGTTGAATCCGGCGTTGGAAACCACGACGAGCGGATCGGGGTTGACCAGCGCGTAGATCAGAGCTGTTCCCGCCGGTGTCCCCAGGCCGGTGCAAAGGTCGTATCCGGGCACGGCGTAAAATGAATCCGGGCTGGACGGCCAGGTGTTGTTGCCCGTCGTAATGTCGTTGAACGCGGAATTGTAAATGGACTCGTTGGCGATTTCATAAATGGCCGGATTGATGAAACCGATGCCATTGGCCTGGCCGCCGGCCGCCGCCTGCTGGTTGACAAGCGCCATGAATCCGGCCCACAACGGCGCGGCGCAGCTTGTGCCGCCAAAATCACCGGTGCTGCCATTGCCATATGTGACATAGACATTATCGGCGGTCAGTGCCACGTCGGGAATGTTCCTCATCGTCGTCGAGCCGCCGTTGGTTGAAAATGAATTGACGCCCTGCTGCCAGGCAGGAATTGCATAATAACTGCTGACGCCGCCGCTGGTGCCGACGTAGCCGCCGGCGCTGGAGTCATAGCCCCAGTTCCAAACAGTTTCCGAATTGTATGACGCGCCGGAACCATTCATCGTCAGCGTCGTTCCACCGACCTGCGTGATGTAGGGACTGCTCGACGGCGTAGTTGTGCTGGCGGAATTGTCCACATAGCCCGGCGGAAACGCGTCGCTGTCGCCGGACGCATTGAAGAATGACTGCCCATCTGCGGCCATCATCTTGAATATGTTGTCCGTGGTCGTGGTCGGCCCGACGCTCCAGCCCCACGAACAGCTCAAATTCTTCACCGTGTTGCTCGCCACCATCGCGTTCAAAACGTCGTTCGGAATGAAATTATTCGGATTGCCCTCAAAGACGACGATTCTGGCCAGCGCCGGCGCCATGGACATCGCCATTTCAATGTCCAGTGAAACTTCAGGATTGCCGGTGTTTGCGCCAGTCGTCGGCGTGCCGCTGAATCCGTCAAGCTTGACCACTTGAAGCGGGATGTTCGTCCGCCCGGCCACGCTTTCGTAAGCCGTGATGTCGCTGGCATAAAATCCATCAAACTGCACCAGCCCGACCATCTGCCCCGAACCGTCCAGCGTCGTGCCTGGAACGTAGGCGTTGCGGAAATCGTTTCCCATATACTCGCTGCCGGGCGCCGAGCCGGCGCGCGGCGACAACGACCTCGGCACGAAATGAAATTTCGGACGGGGCCGCGAATAATTTTGCAGCCCGCTCACGTCCGCTATCGGCAAATTTGATTCCACCGTCGGCTCCGTGTCCGGCGCGAAAAAATCCCGGTTCTCCGTCGGGTGATGATACGTTCGCAGAGTGACGTGAAAGGCGCTTTGCACCGCCGCCGCCGGACCGGCCACATCGAGCAGCAGACGGTCGTCATAGGTGCCGGTGACCACCATTCCATTCGTGCGGGCAAAATCTCTGACCGCCGCGTAGTCCGCCTCCGTCGGGCCAAAGCGCGCGGTGAATTCTTCCGGCGTCAAAAATTTGTGAAAATTCGGGCTGGCCGGATCATAAAGCTGCCGGAGCAGTTCATCAAGTTCAGGCTGATTGTGCAGCGGCAGGCCGATAGCCAGGTTTAATTGTCTCGTCGCAGACAAATTTCCGATGGACGTCAAATGCGCCACCGTCGGCGGCACATTGCCATGCAACGTCCGCATCCCGCCGTCTGCCGCGAAAACAGAACCGCCTGCGCCCAAAAAATAAACAGCCGCCAGCCCGCCAAGCAGCAGCCGGTTGCGGATTAAACCGCCGCTCATTCTGATTTGAAGCAAATTTGACAACACATTTCCTTCAAGCAGACCGCGTTCCACTTTCGATTTCCGGCCGCTGTTAGGTGCATGAATTTTCCTCGACAACCGTCAAAAGTCAAACTCCGCGCGTCAAATAAATTTGCCCGCGCCCGCGAGCGACATTAACTTCCAGCCGTGTCCGTCAAATTCACCATCCTCGGCAGCGGCTCCAGCGGCAATTGCGCCTATGTCGAGACCGCCGAGGCCCGCATCCTGATTGACGCCGGGTTTTCCCCGCGCCAGATCCGCTTGCGCCTCGCCACCATCGGTCGCGCGCCGGAAAATTTGACGGCCATTCTGATCACCCACGAACACAGCGACCACATCGCCGGACTGCTCGGCATCGCCGACAAATTTCAAATCCCCGTTTATTGCAACCGCGACACGCAGGATGCCACCATCTGGACTTTCAAAAACAAGTGGAGCAAAAAAACCAACGTCGCCCTCGAAACCGCCGACACGTTCAAATCCAAAATCAACTGGCAAGTTTTCACCACCGGCGCGGGCTTTGAAATTGCCGACGTGCTCGTCGAAACATTTTCCATCCCGCACGACGCGCAAGACCCCGTCGGATTTCTTTTGCGCACCGTGCGCGGCAACATCGGCTTCGCCACCGACCTTGGCCACACGACCCGGCTCGTGCTCGACCGCATCCGCGCCGCGAACGTCCTCGTCCTCGAATCCAACCACGACGTGAAGATGCTGCAGGATTGCCCGCGCCGCGCGTGGCCGCTCAAGCAGCGCATACTCGGACGCCACGGCCATCTCTCGAACGTCGCCGCCGCCGAAGCCGCCGCGCAGATCATGTCCGCCGGGCTGCACCACCTTTACCTCGCCCACTTGAGCCGCGAATGTAACAAGCCCGAACTCGCGCAACACGTCATGGCCGAGCAACTCCACCACATCGGCGCGACGCACGTCCGGCTCCAGCTCGCCGCGCAGGATGTGCCTTGTCAAACTTTGGAATTGTGAATGAAATTTATTAGCCGCAAAAAATCGCTTGGCAATGGCGGCAAAACGATGGAAATTAACAAAAACAATTTATCCTTATGTTAATTTTATCCGAACCAGAAATTGTGACCCGCAAAGGCAAACCCGTGTCCGTGATTTTGCCAATCAAGGATTACGAGGAATTGATTGAGCGCGCGGAAGACGCCGACGACATCACCTGGCTCAAGCAAGCGCGCCTAAAACCGCTGCGCTATCGCCCGCTCGCTGATTATCTGGCGGAGAAAAAATCAGGCCGTGTATAAAATCCTGCTTGAACGTTCTGCCGAAAAGGATTTGAGACGGCTCGCGCGTGACTTTCACGACCGATCATCGCCGCGATCCAAAAACTCGCGCAAAATCCCCGGCCACCGGGCTGCCGAAAACTGGCAGGAACGGAAAACGACTGGCGCATCCGCGTCGGCGACTATCGCGTGATTTACGAAATTACGGATGTCATCTGCGTGGTGCGCGTGCATCGCGTGCGGCATCGCCGGGAAGTTTATCGGTGAAATAAAAAGCCATCACTTTGGCGCGACGCACGTCCGCCTCCAGCTCGCCGCGCAGGATATGCCGTGTGAAGCTTTGGAATTGTAAGTTGAAAATGAATTGCCCGATTAAAAAATAATTGCAAATCGCGTGAAAAATATTCGTTTCAAAACCGATTATCGCCTTTGGTTATGGACGGCTCTCGCGTTGTTTTTTGCCAGTTGGTTCTTTCCGGTCATAATTGACAAAGCTGGCGGAACACCTGTCGAAAGAATTCGCTGGCTGCTTAATTTTGCCGCTTACGGCAACACTACATTTGATAATATAATGTCGAATGTTTTTGGGCTGACAATCTTGTCAATGGTTGATTCCATTTTTCTTGCTTGGTTTGTTCAGGTTTCAATTGTCATCGCGCGGACAACGAAGCCGGAGATTTTTAACCGAATCACAAATCCGCGAAGACTTCTTCAACTTGTCGCAGCCGTTGCGGTTTTGATGGCGATATTTCCACCTTGGACAGACACATATATTGCGGCCGCTCCGAGTCCATACTGGCAGGACTTGCAGTGTTCTATTGGCTATTCGTTCATTTTAACTCCTGAAAAGCCTTTTGATAATTCTCACGTCATTGCAATGGATTTGAGTCGGCTTGTCGGACAGTGGATTGGTTTGGCATTGGCGATGGGTTGTGTTTGGTTTTATCGCCGACCAAACCGACGTTTGCTGTTACTCGCTTCAAGTGCTTTTGTCTGCGTTCTCGCCGCTTTGGTCATTATTGGCTATTCTCGAACGCCGTATGCCAATTCCAAACAATTGGTAAATGGTCAGGTTGACGACGCGCTTAAAAAAATGGGCGGAACAAAAAGCGCAGATAGCAAATGGATTTTCCCAAACACAAATAACTTTCAAAGCCAGACAAATTGATTTTCAAAAAATCAAACGCGCCGCGTCCAGCGCCGTAGGCGCGACATCATTGTAGCCCCCGCGCCACCCAACACCAAAGCTCCGCAGGAGCGGCATCTTCCCTTTTGTAGAAGTCGAGGTGACGAGACTCATTTCAAAATTGGCTTTTAATTTGAGACTCCTCACGTCGTCTCCTACGAAGATTCATTTTCAATTTCAATCCTGTAAATATGCCACGCCTGCGGCGCTAATTTTACTTTGCCCAAAAAATCAAACCGTCGTATTGTTTTGTCATGGCACAGCCAATGTCCATTGAGCCGGAAAAATTGAAGCCCGTGTTGCACGAAAAAATCGAGCGCATGGATGCCGAGCATCTTTCATTGCTCAACCGCGTCCTGCTGCAAGTCGAAGCCGAGGAACTCGCCGACCGTTTGAACGAAGCCTTCGACAAAGACCGCGAGCAAGGCAAGCTGCGCCGTATTTCCGAACTGGTAAAACAATTTCGCGCCGAGCATCGCTACGCATGACCGTTTGTCTCGACACCGGCGTCTTTCTTCAAATCTTTGGCCGCAAGCAGCCTTTTCAACCAATTCTCCGCGCGTTGCTGGATGGGCGGATCACGCTCGCCGTCTCCACGGAAATTCTGCTCGAATATCAGGAAATCATCACGCAACTTTCCGGCGCGGAACGCTGGCGCGATGTCGCGGCGTTGCTGGATTTGCTCGAACAACTTCACGACAACATCCGCCACGTCGAACCACAATTCCGTTTCAATGTGATTTCAACCGACCCGGACGACAACAAATTTTGCAATTGCGCGATTGCCGGTGAAGCAAACTTTGTTGTCGCGGAAGACAATCATTTCAACGTGCTGAAATCTGCCGGTTACAAACCCAAACCGAACAAGCCGGATGAATTCACCCGCCAGTTTTTGACGGTTTAGGCGGTTCTTTTTGAAATCATGTTCCGCATCGAAAAAATTTCCTCGTTCGACCAACCCGAACTCGCGCCGTATCGCACGATGCGCCGTTCGGCGGAACATGAGGCGCAGGGCATCTTCGTGGCCGAAGGCGAAAAAGTCGTGCGCCGCCTGCTCGAAAGCCGTTTCACCGTCGTGTCCGTCGTGTTCTCGGAGCAGCATCTGGAGGAATTCCGCGCGCTGCTCGAGGCGCGCCCGGAAAATGTAATTGTTTATCTCGCGGAACGGCGCTTTCTGGTGACGCTCACGGGCTTCGCGCTGTTTCAAGGCGTCCTCGCCGTCGGAAAAATTCCTCCGCCGATTTCGCTCGAAGAAATTCTGGCTAAAAGTCCAGGTCCAAAATTGCTCGTGGCGATTGATTCGCTGTCGAACGCGGAAAATCTCGGCGCGCTTATGCGCAACTGCGCGGCGTTCGGCGCGCACGCGCTGATCGTCGGCGAAACGAGCAGCAGCCCGTTTCTGCGCCGAGCGGTGAGAAATTCGATGGGCACGATTTTTCAACTGCCTGTCGTGGAGTTGAAACAGACGCGCGGGCCGCACGAGTCTGAAAATGAATTGCGCGCGCGCGGAATTTCGTTGCGCGAGAAAAAGCCGACGCTCGCGGAAACGTTGCGCGAATTACGGGCGCGCGGAATTCGCCGCATCGCCGCACATCCGCGCGCGGACGGCAGAACGCTTTCGCAGGCGGATTTCACGGGCGATTGCTGCATCGTCTTCGGCAGCGAAGGCGACGGCATTTCCAAAGCCGTTCTTGAAAGCTGCGACGAGGCCGTGACGATTCCGATGCCGCCGACAATTGATTCGCTGAACGTCGGCGCGGCAGCGGCAGTTTTCCTTTACGAAGTGAATCGGCAGCGGGGGAAAAGCTGATTTGCCACAGAGGCACAGAGATGAATTATTTTCTCGGCGTCTCTGTGCCTCTGTGGCAAAAATCACCGCGTAATCGTTTCTAAAACGACTTCCACCTTCGGCTTGTTCTCGGCACGGTTTAATTTTGTGAACAGCCCGCGCCAGAAACCGACGCCGTAAAGGATGTGCGTGAGGACGATGAACGGAATTGTCTCAAGACTTCTCAAGACTCCGCCGCGCGGCATCAACACAACGGCCTGCGCCAAAACCGCAAAAACATAAATTCCCAGCGCTGCCATGCTGATTTTCCAGGCAACCGGCAGCGTGACGAGAAATGGCATCACTACGAGAAAAACGCAAAAAAGCGGCGGCACAAAATTCAGCAGTGAACTCGAAGTCGGATTGACGCGCACCTGCTCGGCGCGTCCGCGTCCGTAAGTCATCAGCATTTTTGCGAATGATTTGATTGTGCCGCGCGGATGGCGATAGACAAACAGCCCAGGGTCGTAAAGCAAACGTCCGCCACGATTTTGAATGTCGTCCATGAGCGCGTTTTCCTCGTTCGGATAAAGCGCCTCGTTGAAACCGCCGCACTCCAGCAGCGCAGCGCGGCGCGCGACGAGGTTGCACAAGATCAGTTCCTTTTCCCCGGAATCGCGCAGCCTGCCGACGGGCGCGTAACGCGCGCGGCTGGGGCCGAAGGCAATCCAATTGCCGAGCGTCAGCGCAAAAATTTGTTCCAGCAACGGCGCACCGGGCGGGCAGACGTTCGGCCCGCCGACGACCTGCACTTTGGAATCCGCAAAATGCGCGGCGGCGCGGCGCAGGCTGCCGGTCGGCGCGACCGAGTCGTCATCCAGAAAAAAAACGAGTTCGCCGCGCGCCGCGCGCAGCGCGGTGTTGCGCTGGACGGATGGCTGCCTGCCGCGCGCGACGATGATTTCCAAAAAGTCCGGCGGATAATCCAGTTGCCGTGCCGCCGCGACAGCCTTGATTTCGGACTGGTCCGGGCGCGCGGCGATGATGACGGTTACGCTCGGCAGGCAGTTGTTCACGGCGCGAGGCTAAAGTCGAACGGCCACGGTTCAAGTTCAAAATGGGATTTTGAGCCGATTTTAATTTTGCCGGGAGTTGAAAAACATTTTGACAAGTGCGGCTGAAACTTTAGATTGCGCGTCACTCTGGATGGGGTCGTAGCTCAGTTGGTAGAGCACCACAATGGCATTGTGGGGGTCGCAGGTTCGAATCCTGTCGGCTCCACCAGTCTTCAGTTCGCGTCATTTTGGCAAATTTTTCTCGCAGAAAGCTTGACGCGAAAGCGCAATTCAAATAATAGCAAGGGCATCAGCAACAACCGGCGCTCAAGCGTTTCTTTATCTAAATAAAATTATGATTACACCGACCACCTCGACGACTTCAAACCAGCCGACACCAAAAGGGATGGGACTGTTCCGCCTGCCGGATGGCCGGAACCTTTTCATCACCTTTGCATTGGTCACGTCGCTGTTCCTGCTCTGGGGCTTTTGCAACGGGATGATAGACATCCTCAACAAGCATTTTCAGGATTCGCTGCATATCAACAAGCAGCAGTCGGGTTTGGTGCAGTTCGCCAATTATCTGGGCTATTTCCTGATGGCGATTCCCGCCGGTTTGATAGCGCGCAAGTTTGGTTACAAGAGCGGCATCCTGGTTGGACTGGTGCTGATTGCCAGCGGCGCCTTTTGGATGATTCACGCGGTGGGCATCGGCACCTATTCGGCATTTTTGCTGGGATTGTTCGTCATCGCGGCGGGCATGACGTGTCTGGAAACCATCGCCAATCCTTACACGACCGTGCTCGGGCCGCCGGAAAGTGGCGCGACGCGCATCAACATCGCGCAGACGTTCAACGGCGTGGGCTGGATTCTCGGCCCGATCGTGGGCGGCCATTTCGTTTTCGGAGGAGGCGGCGATGGATCGAGCGATGCCACTGCCGCGGTCGCTTCAGGCACCAATGCCAATGCCGGTTTGGTCACTCCTTACCTGGGTATCGGCATTTTTGTGGCCGTGCTGATTGTCATGTTTATCATGTCCAAGGTGCCGGATTTGCACGCAGAGGATGAAAGCAAAAAAACCAGCCTGAAACCTTCCGGCGGCCAGTTCGCGGGCATTGGCGTCGCGCTGGCGGTTGTGTGGGGACTGCTGTATTTCTTCATCGCGCCGATTTTGGGATTAGTCTGGGCGCTGCTCAACTTGCCGGCGAATTTGCTCGACCCGACCAAATACGGTCTGATCGTAGCCGCCTACATCGGATCATTTATGGTCGTGACAAAAAACTGGGATATGTTCCGGCGGAAACATTTTACGCTCGGCGTCATCGCGCAATTTCTTTACGTCGCGGCCCAGACTGGCATTTTCAGTTTCTGCGTCAATTATATCATTGAGAACGACCCCGACGTGACGCCTGCGAAAGCCGCTGCAATGTTGGGCGGCATTGGTTTTGTGCTGTTCACAGTTGGACGCTTTTTCGGAAGTGTCATCATCAGCCAGTTCAAGCCGCACTTGGTGCTGGCGGCCTACGCGGCTATCAATGTAGTGCTGGCGGCGGTCTGCATGGGGGGCGGCAAGCTGGGACTTTATGCGATGTTTGGCACGTTTTTCTTTATGTCCGTGATGTATCCGACGATTTTTGCGCTCGGCATCCGCGGATTGGGCGACTACACCAAGCTCGGCTCGTCGCTCATTGTCATGTCCATCGTCGGCGGGGCGATTGCCGCGCCTTTCATGGGACACATCGCAGATGTGCATTCGATGCGCGCGGGCTTCATTGTGCCGTTGGTGTGTTTTATCTTCATCGCATTTTACGGTGCTTTCTGGCAGAAGCTGGAAGCGCGGGATGCAAAAGTATAATATCATCCGCAAATTCAAAACGCCCGTGACAAAATCGCGGGCGTTTTTATTTGGGGACGCTTGCGCGAAAACTCAACCCGAAATCAAAATCGTATTCGCATATTGCACCGTGTCGCCGGTGCGGATGAGTCCGATGGCGTGGGGCACGCGCTTCTTGAATTCGATGTGCGGCTCGAACTTCACCGGGATGCGCTTGAGGGTCTTGGCAAATTTCTCCTGCGTTATCTTGAAATTGTTCGCCTTGAATTCCTTCGCCATGTAGGCCTGTGTGAAGTTGTGGTTGGCGCGCAGGGCCTTGATGAGTTGCAGCACGGTCGGCAAATCGTCCACCACCGAAACATCCACCGTCTCGATCATCGGCCAGAACGGAAAGCCGCGGTCGGCGATGACGATGGCGTTGGTGTGCCGCACGCGCGCGAGCAGTGACAGAATTTGCGGATTGAGGATGCCGGAGTTGATCATGCGCCATTCTCTGATAGTCAAACCCGTTTTGTCAACGACACGCCGAGCTTCAAAAGTTTCTCCGCGCCGGCGTCCGATTTCGCCTCGGCGTAAATGCGCAGCACCGGCTCCGTTCCCGAACCGCGCAACATCAGCCATGAGGAATCTTCCGCAACAAATTTCACGCCGTCAAACGACTTCACCTCGGCCAGCGGCGAGCGCAACAATTTTTTCGGCGGATTGCTTTTCAGAAAGTCCATCAGCGCGGCGCGTTTCTCCAATGGGAAATGCGCGTCAATCCGCCCGTAACAATGCGGGCCGAATTGTTTCTCCAGATTTGCCAGCATTTTGTTGACGGAAATTTTTTCCGTCGCGAGCAATTCCAAAAGCATCAGGCCAGCCGCGATGCCGTCGCGCTCGGGAATGTGGTTTGGAAAACCGATGCCGCCGCTTTCTTCCGCGCCCAGCAGCACGCCGCCCTTGATCATCTCCGCACAAATGTATTTGAAACCGACGCCCGTCTCGACAAGCGGCAGGCCGTAAAACGCGCACATCTTGTCCACCATCGAAGTCGTCGTCAGCGCCTTCACGACGCGCCCGGTCAGCTTCCGGTTGACGACGAGATGATGCAGCAGCAAGCAGATGATTTTGTGGGTCGTCAAATAATTGCCGCGACCGTCCATACCGCCCACGCGATCCGCGTCGCCGTCCGTCACGAGGCAGATGTCGTGCGGATGCGCGCGCAGGAATTTCTGGCTGCGCGCGTAATTTTGCAGAATCGGTTCGGGATTGATGCCGCCGAACATGACATCATGCGCACCGTTGAGCGTCGTGACCTTGCAAGTGGTTCCTGCGAGCAGTTGTTCAAAGCAGCCCGCGCCAACGCCGAATAAAGCATCGTGCGCGAAACGCAGTTTCGATTTTGCGATGAGCTTGAAGTCCACCAATTTTTTCAATGCGGCATAATGCGCGGGGCGAATGTCGTTGATTTTGATTTGGCGCGATTTGACGGCATCGGCGAGCGGGATTGATTGAACCGGACTATGGTCGAGAAATCCTTCAACGGCCTTGCACGTTTCAGAATCGCTGGAGCCGCCGTAAAAAGATTTTAATTTGAAGCCGTTGAATCCCGGCGGATTGTGGCTGGCGGTGATCATCACGCCGCCAATGGCGCGCAGATGTTTGACGGCGAAAGAAACCGACGGCGTCGGCGTCGGCTCCGGCGTAAGGACGACTTGAAAACCGTTTCCGGCCAGAACCTCGGCGGTGGTCTGCGCGAACCTGTCTGAAAAAAATCGGCGGTCGTAGCCAATAACCACTTTCAGTTCGCGCCCAAAAATTTCGGATTTCGGATTTGCGATTTCAGATTTCCAAAAGTCCGCCGTTGCCTGCGCGACGCGCGCGACGTTCGCAAAGGTGAAATCCTCCGCGATGACCGCGCGCCAGCCGTCCGTGCCGAATTTGATTTGTGCCACGCGCAAAGCTTGGCAAAAGAACTCCTTTATGCCAAGCATTGCGGTTCAACCGAATGAGATGAACCGCGAACCACGCGAAATACACGAACGCTTTCAAAGCAAGTAACTTTGACACGAATTGCACAAATAAACGCGAATTCAAATACGCTGAAGGCGTAACGGAAATTAGCCTAGGGTTGTGAGGAACGAACTACCCTAGGAAAATGTCAAAAAAATTATTCCACCCTGAAGGGGTGGCGGAGGCTTTTCTTCGCAGAATGAATTGATACTCTTTTCGTATGGCAACGGCTCGCCATCCGAAAGCGACCTACTTCGTCCAGCGACATTTGTTCGCTGGCCTGACCAGCTTTGCAGAATTGGAACAGAAGATTGCCGCGCTACCAGACGAAAAATCTCGTGGCGATGCGTTTGAAGTTTTCGCTGAAGCCTATCTCGCCACGCAACGGAAATACGACGCCGCGCAAGTCTGGCCACATAATTCTATCCCGCTCGACATCCTCAAAAAACTCGGCCTCACGCAACAAGACCAGGGCGTGGACGGTGTGCTGCAAACTTTGCTCGGCCAGTTCAACGCCTATCAAATCAAGTTCCGCACCGGACGACCATCGCTGACTTGGCGCGAACTCTCCACCTTCATCGGCCTGGCCGACAGCCCGCACATTCACAGCCGCGTGCTGCTCACCAACTGCGACGAACTGCCCGCCGTCCTCAACGACCGCCAGGGCTTCTTCTGCATCCGTGGCTCGGACTTGGATCGGTTGGAAGCCGCTGACTTCCGCGCGATGGAAGCATGGCTGGCCGACGCCGCTTTCAGCGCGCCGAAAAAATCACCGCAACCGCACCAGACCGAAGCACTGGACGCCTTGCTTCCCGCGCTGCAAACGCACGACCGCGTTTCCGCCATCATGGCTTGCGGCACAGGCAAAACGCTCGTGGCACTTTGGGTTACGGAACGATTGGACGCCAAACGCGTTTTGGTTTTGCTGCCCTCGCTC
>Ga0207933_1001547_pt1 | contig 17009 bp, 13 predicted proteins | sample NGESurdeep092012_4_FD_184488 | JGI IMG/M metagenome (GOLD analysis project Ga0207933, IMG submission 184488) | Arctic peat soil microbial communities from Barrow, Alaska - NGEE Surface sample F53-3 deep-092012 (SPAdes) | ecosystem: Environmental > Terrestrial > Soil > Wetlands > Peat ...
ATCGCGCCCGGATTGACCCCGAAAAACTGGCAGTCGGCCATGTGCGAAAGCCAGGTGAGCGGATGCCAGTTGCAGTTGTGCTGGTCCACAAACGCCCAAACAAATCCCGGCCAGGTCAGTCCGGCGCGCACGACCGGGTTGTCGAAGACGTAATCGTCATCGTCGTAATCAACAAAAGCATAATGGCGCACAGGCCAGTAAACCGCGAACGTGGCGAAGGCCAGAAGCAGGCAGGCAAACCACGTCCGGCGGTTGGATGAAAGTCCGGTCACGGTTCAATACTGGAACAGGGACGGATTTTTTCCAAAGACATTTCCGGCGGACGGGTCGAGATTTGTGACTGGCCTTGCTTCGATTTTATGCCGCCGCTGCAACAACAAAATTTCGTCTTAAGGCGCGGTGATTTGATAAATTTCGCCGTCCTGCGTCAGGACGTAAAGCTCGCCGTCGGCGTCTTCCGCAAAACTGATGATGTTTTTGGGCTGATCAAGCAGCGTGCCTTCGGTGGTGACCTTGTGCGCGGCGCGGTCATAGCGGAAACCCCAGAAGGTGCCTAGGTTGTAATCGCCATAGACATAAATGCCATCGAGCGCGGGATATTTTTTGCCGCGATAAACGTAGCCGCCAATCACGCACAGGCCGATGCTGTGGTCGGGAAACATTCCATCGGATTGAAGGTTTGTCCGGTGCGTGTATTCCATGACGGGATCAACATAGCGGGCGCGTCCGGTTTGGGACCGGTCTTTGAAGCCATGCGTGCCTTCGCGTTCGCTCCAGCCGTAGTTGCCGCCGTTGGTGACGAGGTCAATTTCCTCCCACAAATCTTGCCCGACGTCGCCAACCCATAGGTCGCCGGTTTTTCTGTCCCAACTGTATCGCCACGGATTGCGCAGGCCGTAGGCGAAAATCTCCGGGCGCGCGTTGGTCGCGTTTGCAAACGGATTGTCGCGCGGGATGCCGTAGTTCAATTGGTGCGAACGGTCGCCATTGCCGATGATTGTCCGGGAATTCACGTCAATGCGCAGCATCTTGGCGAGCAGTGTGGAACGATTCTGGCCATTGTTGGACGGGTCGCCGCCGCTGGGTGGTCCGCCGTCGCCCAGACCAAGGTAAAGATAACCGTCCGGGCCGAAGGCGAGTTCGCCGCCCTTGTGGTTCCAATACGGCTCGGGCACTTCAAAAAGAATGCGTTCAGAATTCGTGTCGGCCTTGTCCGGGTTGTTCGCGGACACTTTCATTTCGCTGACGATGCTGCGATAGGGGAAATCCTGCATCTTGGCCTGTTGTGCCGCGCTGTTTTCCTGCGTGTAATAAATGTAAAACAAGCCATTCGTTTTGAAGCCCGGATGAAACGCGATGCTCAACAGGCCGTCTTCATTTTCGAAATTGGGATTGCGATCCTCGATGTTCAAAAATTCCTTCGCGTCGCCGCCGTCCGAACCTTTTTTGACAATGACGATTCTGCCGGACTGATAGACGAGGAAGAACCGGTGCGAACCGTCGGGCGCTTCGCTCATCCAGATAGGGCGCTCGTCGCTCAATTTGGAAAACACAGGCTGGAGTTCGATTTTCGGAAGCGGCTGCGCCGAGGCTGCAATGGCAAAAATCAGCGAACAAAAAACCTGCGCGAAAAGAAATATGCGTTTCATCATGGCTCAAATCAAAACGCAACCGGCGATAAAAGTAAAGCGCGGTGTTTTGATTTTAATTTACGCCGCCGGAAGAACGCTTTTTATGACATCACGAAGTTCAGCCAGTTTGAACGGCTTGGCAAGGCACGAGCGTTTTTCCACCTCCAGAAATTTCTGCATCTGCTCGTTGATGACGTCGCCGGTGATGAAAATGACGCGGCGGCAGAGTCCGGGATTCGACTCGCGCAACCGCTCATAGACCTGCCTTCCGTTCAGGCCGGGCATTTTCCAATCGCAAAATACCACGTCGTAAGGTTGTTTCTTGAGGCGTTGCAAAGCCGCTTCACCGTCGGCTATCGTGTCCACGCGATAACCGCTGCGGGCGAGGCCGTCGTGAACCATCTGCAAAATCGCCTCCTCGTCGTCAATCACCAGGACGTTTTTGCCGGCACCTTCGCGCGGATCAATTTTTTCCGCGCCCGCAGCGGGCAATGTTTCAATCGCGCCGCCAAAATCGTAGGCGATGGGCAATTCGATGGTGAACGTCGCGCCTTCGCCCGGGCGGCTCGTTGGTTTGATGTTGCCGCCGTGTTCCTTGATCATGCCGTAGCACAGGCTCAAGCCGAGGCCGGTGCCTTTGCCGACTTCCTTCGTCGTGAAAAACGGATCGAAAATGCGCCGCAAATTTTCCTCGGGAATTCCCGGGCCGTTGTCCTCGATGATGACGCGCACGTTCGGCTGGCAAGTTTCCGTTGTGATTTTTATCCGTGCGCCGGATTGATTTTGATGCGCTTCGAGCGCCTGCCGCGCATTGTTGACGATGTTAAGAAACACCTGCTGGATTTGATGTTCGTCTGCCATCACGACCGGCAGCTTCGGATCAAAATGCGTGACGACCTCGATGTTGCTCGTGCGAAGCGGATAAGCGACGATTTCCAGAACCGTCTCGACAAGTTTGTTCACGGAAACCGGCTTGCGCTCCGGCGCATGACGGCGCGCGAAACTCAACAGCGACTGGACGATTTTTTGGCAGCGTTGCGCCGACTTGAAAATCATTTCCAGATAGCGCTTTGGCTGTTCGCCCACGTCCGTGTCCTTGAGTATTTCGGAAAATCCCATGACCGCCGCGAGCGGGTTGTTCAATTCATGCGCCACGCCCGCGACAAATTCGCCGACGGCGGAAAGTTTTTCGCTCTGGATCAATTGCTCCTGCGTGCCCTTGAGCGTCTCGACGGTTTTTTCCAGTTGCGCGCGCGACTGCTGGACGTTTTCGGTCATCTGGTTGAACGCGACCGCGAGCTTGCCGCATTCGTCATTCGAGCGGACCGGCACGCGCCGCGAAAAATCCCCGCGCCCGACGGCTTCCGCGCTATCGCGCAATTCGAGCAGCGGGTGCGTGACGCGATTGACCAGAAACCAGATCACCGCCGCGCCGAACAGAATCGCACAAAAACTGACCAGCAACAAAACCTGCTTGGTCTTCTCCAACGCGTGCTGCGAAGCTTCGTAGGAACTCAACAGCACATAGCCGATTGATTTGTCATGGCCCAGTGATTCAAATTTTCCGGCGATGTAAAAATAATGTTCGCCGCCAAGCGGAATTTCCCTGACGACGGGCGGCGAATCTGCGTCCGCCGAAAGCGATTCCTTGAACAAATTACCGAGGTCAATGTCTGCGTCCAGATTGGTGAGCGTGGAGGCGACGGCGTGGCCACCGGCGAACAGGATGATTTGCGAATGCGTGATCCCGCTAAATTGATCAGCGTTGGTATTGCCAATTTCCGAACCGACGGTCAAAGCACCGACGACAAGCGAATTGTAAAGGTCATAAACGGGAATGGAAATGATTTGAAAAAGCCGGTCGTCCACGCGGACGGTGTCCACTTTTTCATTTCCTTGAAGCGCCTGCTGCACGGCCGGCTCTGCGGCGGCGGCGAAAGCATTTGTAGAAATGGTGGCGTCGCGCTGTGCACTGGCGAGAATTTTTTGCGCGTCTGTCGCGTAAAACACGATGGCAACGTCTTGTTCAGTCGCCAAAAGGTCTTGCAGCGGCTTGCGCATCGTCGGCGCGTGCGCCGTTGAAAAAGCGCGGTAGACGGGCTGGTTGACCAGGCCGTGAAATTCCGACCGCAAATCCTCGCTGCGCTTGCTTTGCAAACTTCTAAAAACCGCGTCCGCCGTCGTCAGGGTCGTTTCAGCTTCCGTGTGAAATTGCTGCGCGATTTGACGGTCAACGACGAAGACCATGGCGGCAACCAGCAGCGCCATCACGACAATCACCGGCGCGAGGACTTTTGTGCGGAAACTGGCGTCGAACATGGCGTCAGTATTGCGGAAGATTTTTTATGCCGAGCGTGAAATTCACCTTCACCGCGCCGTTCGTCGGCACGATGATTTCCTTTTCGTCGGCGGGCAGGCGTTCGTGCCATGCTTTCAATTTGTAAGTGCCGGGCGGAACCCCGGAAATTTTGTAATTCCCATTTTCATCCGTCGAGGCGAAATACGGATTTTCCAAAACTAAAATGATGCAGTGCATATTCGAGTGGATGGAGCAAAAAACATCCACGCGCCCCGGCTTGTCGAATGTCACGCGCTTTTCTGGATGCGGGCCTTTGTAAAGCTCGAGGTCGAATTGTTTCGCGTCCGACATCGAAAAAACATTGTGATAAATTTCGTCGTCGTTCGGCCATTCAATTGTCGTGCCGGCCATCACCGGCAAAACGTGCGGCGAAAACATCGCGCCCTCTTGCGCGATCCGCGTGGTCGCGACCTGCGTCGAGTTGGTCGAAACATTGTTTGTCCCGACCGCACCTTCGAGATAGACGACGAAATCGTGCATCGCGGAATAATCCATTTTTTCGACAAATTTATATTTGCGGTTCGCATATGCGCCGCCCGCAGCCGGATCGCCGGCGGCGTCCGCCTTGCCTTCGGCACGCACGTTGCCGACGATTGTTCCAGCAAAGACCGTCGCGCCCGTTCCCGCCAGGACAATTGCTATCAGAAAATGTTTCATCCCAATTTTAGAGGATTACCGATGGAAAAAGTTTCATCGCCAAAAATTTAGAATTTGAAATCGGCCTCCGTGCCGAAAAAGTCCTCGTGATTGCGCGCTTCGCCGTTCAATTCCCGGCCGCGCTCGAAGGAATATTCCGTCTTGATCACCAGCCGCTCGCTGAAACGGTAGCCGATCCCCAGGCTCAAACGCCACAATTCCTGCGTCAGGTCGCTGAAATATTCGGCGGAATTGCCGTAGCCCACGATTGGAACGCCTTTGGCCGAATAAATCTCGCTGAACCGCGCCGCCGCGTAAAATTTCTTCGGCAAATCCTGCACGCCCTCGACCGAGTAATAAAAAATATCGCGTCCGTTGTCCGCCGCCGGATCGTTGTCGCCATAGCGCGCATAGCCGCCGAACGCGCTGACGTGGCCGCCGTTCCAGCGCGCCGTCGCATCGCCCTCGACGATGTTCGCGTGAAATTTTGTCGTGGTCGGCGAACCGAGCGACTGGAAAAAACCCGTTCCGAACCATTCGGCGGAAACAAAATCCTTTTGCGCGCTCACGTCGCCCGTGCGCATCCCGCTCACGCTGAAATGCCAGCGGCGGTTCGGGTCAAAACTGATTCTGCCCGCCACCGATTTGTCGCCGTCAAAATCCTGCACGCCGTTCGAGCCGCCTCCGTTTTGCACCGCGAGGACGTAACTGAACTTGTCCAGCGCGCCGTAAATCTCCATGCCCGGATCAAATCCCCAAAAATCCGAAAGCGAGTGCGAGATGAGCGGATCATCAATCGCGTTGCGCATGAGATATTCTTCGCCAAACGGGACATTCATCCGCCCGGCGCGGACATTGAATTGATCGTCGCGCCCCCAAAGTTGCGACACATCCTGAAAATCCAGATACAACTCGCCGAGTTGCAGGTTCAAATTATTATTTTCGCGCGTCGCCAGGTCTAGATCGCCGTAAAAATAAACCTCGTTCCAGACCGGTGACTCGACGAACAGCCTCGCCTCGTCCACGCGAAAATCCGATTGTGGCGCGAAGCCTTCCGGACCCGTTTTGAAAAATGCCACGCCGCCCTCGCCGCTCAAGTTGACCTTGCCGAGGTTAAATCCGCCTTTTGACGGCGCGTTTTCCGAAGTTGAATTTTCCTTTTCCACCCCGGCCGCCTCCAAGTCCCGGACTTTTCTCGTGAGCGATTCAAGCGAGTCGTTTTGCTTTTGCAATTGCTGCTGGAGAATCGAATTTTGCTGCTGCAGCAACTGGATTTGCTTCTCCAGATTCGTGTCGTCCGCGCGCGACGGCGCGGCGCAGAAAAACAATGCGGCGGCGGGCAGCAGAAAAAATCGGATGACATTGAAGCGAATCATACCTTTATGTCCGGCAACTGATATGAGCCGCCAGCTTGCATTTTGTTCCCACGGTTGCCTCATTTATAGGCCGATTTCTGCAAAATGAAAATGAAATCGCGCGCGGCGGCAATTGTGCTATCGTCTCCATCGCACCAATTGAAATCGCTCGTCAATCTCACCCGCAAACGCTCCGAACGGGTTTTTCTCGTCGGCGTCGAACTCAAGTCGCGCGGCCGCGCGGAACTGCGCGAGTCGCTCGACGAGCTTGCCGAACTCGCGCAGACCGCCGGGGCGGAAGTCGCCGGCGACGGGATTCAAAAAATGGAATCGCTCAACGCGGCAACCTTCATCGGCAAAGGCAAGGCGGAGGAATTTTCAAAATTTTGCAAGGCGAACGACGTGGACACGGTGGTTTTCGACGACGAACTTTCGCCGGCGCAAAGCAGAAACCTTGAAAAGATTTTCAACTGCAAAATTCTGGACCGCACGTCGCTTATTCTCGACATTTTCGCGCAGCGCGTCCGCACGCGCGAAGGCAAGATGCAGATTGAACTCGCGCAGTTGCAGCATCTGCTGCCGCGGCTCACAAAATTCTGGGGCCACTTGTCGCGGCAGGCCGGAGGCATCGGAATGCGCGGCGGCGAGGGCGAATCGCAGCTCGAAGCCGACCGCCGCAAGGTGCAGGAGGGCATTGACAAGATCGAGCGCGACCTCGACGCCGTCCGCCGCCAGCGCACCACGCAACGCGCCGGACGCCAGCGCAGCCAGTGGCCGCTCGCCTCGATCGTCGGCTACACCAACGCCGGCAAATCCACGCTGCTCAACGCGCTCACCGGCGCGGATGTCCTGGCAAAGGACATTTTGTTCGCCACACTCGACCCGACGACGCGCCGTTTGAGATTGCCTACGAACCAAAATGTTTTGCTCACGGACACCGTCGGCTTCATCAAAAAACTGCCGCACGGACTTGTCGAGGCGTTCAAGGCCACGCTCGAGGAAGTCGTGCAGGCGGATTTGCTGCTGCACGTCGTGGACATCAGCCATCCGCAGGCCGAGGAACAGATTGCCGCCGTGGATTCCGTTTTGAAGGAAATCGGAGCGGAAGGAAAACCAATGCTGATGGTTTTCAACAAAATGGACAGGCTGGACGGCGGCGGCGCGCTGAACCGGTTGCAGGAAAAATTTCCGCACGCGGTCGGAATTTCCGCGACGACCGGCGAAGGCGTTTCACACCTGCTCGCCGAACTCGGAACGCAACTGCGCCCGACGCGCGAATTCCTGGAATTGAAAATCCCGCACGAGCAGTCCGCCGTCATCGCGCGCCTGCACAAGGTCGGACAGGTCATCGAACGGCGTTACAACGGCAGGACCGCGAAATTCAAAGTCCGCATTCCGCCGCATCATCATGATGAGTTTTCGGCCTACATCGTGCGCGGGCATTCAAATTCCCGATCAAATCCTTAACGTCAACTTCAATGCCATTTGGTATTTGCAGTTGTATTGGGGTTGGCGGCTATCGCCCGGCGCGTTTTCTTGCGCTCGCCGCGCATTTCCATGAAACTTGGCCGAGATGAATGACGCGACACATCGGAAAATTCCAAAATGGCCGTTTCTGCTCGGCGACGCGCTGCTGCTCGGCACCGCGTATTTTTTCATCCTGCACTCGACACACCCGGTTGGCCGCTGGGAAATCGCCGCCGTCTCCGCCTGTGTCGCGCTCGGCGCGGTTCTGGGCTGCGTGCCGTTCCTCCTGGATTATCGCATGATGGTCAAGGCAGTCGAGGCCGCCGCGCTCGGTGGAATCGCCGAAAAAATCCAGAGCCTTGAAAAACTCGCCGCGCAAATCTCCGGCGCGACGAACGAATGGACGAACGCGCAGGCGCAGGCAGAAAAAACCTCCGCCGGCGCGCAGGAAATTTCCGACAAAATGGCAGAGGAAGTCCGGCAGTTCACCGCGTTCATGCAGAAAATGAACGACAGCGAAAAATCCGCGCTCCGCCTTGAAATTGACAAATTGCGGCGTGGCGAGGCCGAATGGCTGCAAGTCCTCGTGCGGATTCTGGACCACGTTTTTCTGCTGCACGCCGCCGCCGCGCGTTCACGCCAGCCGAAGGTGGCCGGGCAGATTTCTCAATTTCAGGACGCCTGCCGCGACGCCGTCCGGCGCATCGGGTTGACGCCGTTTGTGGCCGCGTCGGACGAGCCGTTCAACTCCGGGCGTCATCAGACTGTTGACGAATCAAAACCGCCCGCCGACGCCGTCATCGCCGAAACCGTCGGCGCGGGCTACACGTTTCAGGGAAAACTGCTGCGCCCTGCGCTCGTGAAATTGCGGGAAAAAAACCCCGTTGTGGAAAATGCAGAATTGCCGGAGCGAACCGAAGAAAAATCCGACGCCGAAGCCCGCTCCGCGGGACAGCCGCCGCCGGATTGAATGTTTCATTTTACGACGGGGTTGCACCACCGCGCAGCCTCAATTTCACGGACAAGCAGCAACTTGCGCCCCCCAATTCAGATTTCCATGTCCACCGTTTTCTGCGCCAATAAAAAATGCAGCCAGCAATTCGTCACCGGACGCGAATAAATCTTTTCCAGCGCCAGCGCGTAAAGTTTCAACTGCGGCCTGTATGATTTGATTTTTTCCGCCAGTTCGTTTTTACGCACATCGTCCGTCTTGAAATCCACCAGCCAGATTTCGTCAGGCAGCAGCACGACCAGATCCGCCACGCCCTGCACGACGACGAATTCATCCGCCAGATCCGGCGATGACTTTGTCCCGGTGATTTCCGACAGTTCCGCCGGACTGAACTTCGCCGTGAACGCCAGTTCGCGTTTCACATTTGCTGACCGTTGCCGGATTTTTTGTCCGGCCTTTGAATTCCAAAATGCCGCAACCGCCGGCAAATCCAAAACGCCGCGCTCGTCCGGCGACAAAATTTTTTCCATCTCCAGCCTTCCGGCCTCGGCTTCGAGCGCGGCCACTGCACCCGCGTTTTCCACCGCGATGTGCTGGAGAAATTTGTGGTGTGCCGTGCCTGCGCCCGCCGCACCCAATTTGCGATTTGCGATTTGCGATTTGCGATTTTGAACTGGCGGGGCGAGATTCCCCGCAGGCCGTTTTTCCGAAAACTGAAAACTGAAAATTTGCTCCGCTTCGTCATCCAGTTCATCCGCCGCCTGCCGCCTCAATGCCGTGACAGACGACTTGGCGGCTTGTTCCGCCGCCGCGCCGAAGCCATATTGCCATGTCAAAGTTTCCTGAAGCCTTTGCAAAGTTTCGTCGTTCAGTTCGGGCAATTCCGCTTCAGTTCTCAATTTTTCATTTTCCGTCTTTACCGTCGCAAGTTCAATGTCCGCCACAATCCGCCAGCGCAAATGCGGCAGTTCGCCTTCCGTTTCGCTTTGGACCTTGGACTTTGGGCTTTGGAGTTGGTTTGCAAACCACAGGCACAGCCAGTCCGCGTAACTTTTCGCCGACAGAATTGTTTGCGGCGTGATTGCGCAGGTTTCCTTCCAAAGCGTTTCCCACTTTTTTTGCGTGATGCTGCCGGTCAAAATCAAATTGTCGCGCGCCCGCGTCATTGCGACGTAAAGCAGCCGCAATTCTTCGCCCGCCAGTTCGCGGCGCCGACGCCTTTGCGCGAGCCAATGCGGCAGGCTTGGATAACGTCCGCCGGCGTGCGGCGGCTTCACTTTCGGACAAAGCCCGAATTCCCCGTCAAAAATAATTTCGCCGCGCAAATCCTGCGTGTTGAAACTTTTTGCCATGTCCGCAACGGCAACAATTGGAAATTCCAGGCCTTTGCTTTGATGGATGCTCATCAAACGCACCGCATTTTCGTCCGCGACGGGCGAAACTTCCGGCTCGGCTTCCGCCTCGCGCTGCGCCTCGATGAATTTCAAAAAACGGAAAAGTCCCTGTCGCTGGAACTGGTCAAATTTCTCCGCGAGGTTCAAAAACCGTTGGACATTCGCATGACGTTGCGCGCCGCGCGGACGCGATTTGAGCCAGTCGTCATAGTGCGTTTCCGCCAGGATTGCTTCGAGGCATTGCGAGAGCGAGGATTGCCGCGCCAGTTTCCGCCAGCGATGAAAACGCTCCAGAAATTTTCCGGTTTTCTCGCGCGTTTCACCTTGGACTTTGGACTTCGGACTTTGGGCTTGATTCAGCGCAAACCAAAAATGTCCGCTCGCGGCCAGCCGGATTTCCGCCAGTTCGTCAAGCGAGCAACCGACCAGCGGCGAGCGCAAAACAGAGATGCACGGAACGTCCTGCAACGGATTGTCGAGCAGTTGCAGCAGGCTTAACAAATCCAGAATCTCGCTGACGTCGTAAAACCCGCCGCGTTCGACCTTCAGCGGAATCGCGGCGCGCTCGAATTGTTTTGCAAAAATCTCCGCGTTGCCCGACGGCGCACGCAAAAGAATTGCCATGTCGCTCCATTCTGCCGCGCGGGATTTTTTCGTTTCGTCGTCCCAGACTTCACTGCGCGAGTTTTTTAATTCCGCCAGCCGCGCTGCGAGCATTCGCGCTTCCTTTTCCGATTCTTCCAAATCCGCCAATTCGTTTGCGCCGGATTCATTTTCCGGGTCAACCTCGTCGTTGCGTCCGGCTTTCAGCCGCAAAAGCAGTTCCGTTCGCGGCGACGAATCTTTTGCCGCGCTGAAATTTCCGCGCGCTTCCGGCGATCCGAATTTCAATTTTGCCTCAGAATCATAATTCACGCCGCCGATTTCCTCGCGCATGAGCGGCTCGAAAACGGAATTCACGAAATTCAAAAGAGATTCGCGGCTGCGGAAATTTTCCGTCAGCGGAATCGCGTTGCCGTTTTTTTCGCGCCAATCGCGCGCATAATCGCGGAAGATTCTCGGGTCGGCGAGGCGGAAACCGTAGATGCTCTGTTTCACGTCGCCGACGAGAAAACGGTTTGCGCCCGCGCCGTCGCGTGAAAGCGCGGAAATGATTTTATCCTGCGCGGCGTTGATGTCCTGATATTCGTCCACGAAAACGAAGCGTAATTTCTCGCGCCACATTTCGGCGACGGCCGTTGGTTTGTTCGCGGAAAAATCCCAGAGCAGTTTCAGCGCGAACTGTTCAAGGTCGTGGAAATCCAGCACGCCATCGGCGAGTTTGCGCGTGGAAAAATCTTCCGCGAATTCCTGCGCCAGCCGCAGCAAGGTTTCCATGTGGCTGCGAACCCAGCTCCAATCTTCCGCGAGCGGGTCGCTGCCGTCTTTGACCGGCGCGAGCGCGGCGAGAAACGCGGCCTCGTCGAACAAATCTTCCAGCGGCTTGCGCAAAATGGTTTTGCGTTTGGCCGGCCAGTTGCCGTCAGCGGAAGCGACTTGTTCCAAAATATCCGCCGCAAGCTCACGTGTATGTTTATTCTTTAGACGCGACAAAACGCCCGTCAATTCAGCGGCTTTTTCATTTCCACCTTTCAGGTTTTCCAGGGCTGGCAGCCATTCTTCACGCCAGCCTTCAATCGCGGCGAGCAGCCAGTTTTGCCATTCAACCGGTTCAGGCGCGGAGAATTTCTGGAGTTGTTCCGCCAGCCAGCCGTCGGCGTCGGGGCGCGTTTGCGAATAATGATGCAGCCGCAAAATGAGCGCGCGGATTTTTTCGTCGCGGCCGCTGCCGTAAATTTTGATCAAATTCTGGACGGCCAGCGAAAATTCATCTTCATCTTCGTAATGCGAATTGAATTGTTCGGCCAGCGTTTCACCGGCGAGCAATCGCGTCTGGCCTTCGTCCAAAATTGCAAGTTGCGGGTCGAGGCCGAGTTCGTGAAAATGCTCGCGCACGAGCTTGAAACAAAATCCATGCAGCGTGCCGATGTGCGCGATGTCAAATCTGGTAAGCTGCTCTTGCCAGAAGTTGAGGGTTGAGGGTTGGGAGTTGATGGATTCCGCCGCTGCTTTTTCTTCCATCGCGCGGCGGAGACGCTGGCGCAGTTCGGCGGCGGCGGCTTCGGTGAAGGTGACGATCAAGATTTCATCCAGCGAAACATTTTCCCGGCAAATCAAATCCAGGCAGCGCGCGACGAGCGTGTGCGTCTTGCCGGTGCCTGCGCCGGCCATGACGAGCACGTTGCCGCGCGCTTGCACAGCATCGAGTTGTTGCTGCGTCAGGAAATGTTTTTCGCGGGGCGGTTCCATTGCTCGCGCGAGTTTCGGGTTTCAAGCCGGAAGTTTCAAGTTTTCAGCGCGGGCAAAAGCATTTATCGTTCACATCATGTCCGACTCCATGCGGCTCAAAGACCGCCCCTCCAGCGAGCGTCCGCGCGAACGGCTCGTGGCGCGCGGGCCGGACGCGCTCACGCACGCGGAGTTGATCGCGATTTTGCTGCGGACGGGTTTGCAGGGCGCGAACGTGGTGCAGGTGGCGCAAAATATTTTGCAAAAGTTCGGTTCGCTGAACGCGCTGGCGCTGGCGACGGTGGACGAGTTGAAACAGATTTCCGGCGTCGGCCCTGACAAGGCGGCGACGCTGGTGGCGGCGTTCGCGCTGGCGCGGCGGATGGAGCAGGAGCGGCGCGAGGAATCGCCGGTGCTGGACAATCCCGTGACGGTCGTGAACTTCATGCGCGAGACGAACCGGTTGCTGAACGTGGAATCGTTTCAGGTGCTGCTGCTCAATGTGCGGAAAAAATTGATCCGCGCGGAGGAAATTTCCCACGGTTTGCTGGACACGATTTTGGTTCATCCGCGCGAGGTGTTCCGCGCGGCGATTGCGGCGAACGCAGCGGGCATTGTGCTCGTCCACAACCATCCGAGCGGCGATCCGGCGCCGAGCGACGCGGACATCAAGGTGACGCGGGATTTGATCCGCGCCGGGCAGCTTTTGAAAATCGAGGTGGTGGACCACGTCATCATCGGACGCGCGACGGCGGAGCGGTCGAAGGATTATTCGTCGCTGCGCGAACTGGGATATTTCCGCGCGTGAAGGAGCATCAAATCGCTGAATTGTTGCGCCAACAAAGACTGGATTTAACGGTGCAACGATGCAACGATGTAACGAAATGATTCACAAGACAGCGATCATTCATCCGAAGGCGAAGCTGGATACGACCGTCCAGGTGGGCGCGTATTCCGTAATTGACGAGGGCGTGGAAATCGGCGCGCAATGCGTCGTCGGATCGCATGCTTATTTCACGGGCAACACAAAAATCGGCGAGCACAATCAATTCCACGCCGGCTGCGTCATCGGCGCCGCGCCGCAGGACACCAAATATATGGGCGAGCCGACGCGCCTCCGCATCGGCGACCACAACATTTTCCGCGAACATTTCACGGCGCACCGTTCGACCACGGTGGAGGGCGAGACGGTCATCGGCTCGCACAATTTTTTCATGGCCAGCTCGCACGTCGGCCACAACGCCGCCATCGGCAACCGCGTCATCCTGGTGAACGGCGCGCTGCTGGGCGGGCACACGACGGTGTTTGACCGGGCGTTCATTTCCGGCAACTGCCTCGTCCACCAGTTTTGCAGCGTCGGCACTCTGGCGATGATGCAGGGCGGCGCGAGCGTCACCCAGGACCTGCCGCCATTCACCACGGCGGCATACGGCGTCAACAAACTGTGCGGCCTGAACATCGTGGGATTGCGCCGCGCGGGCTTCACGCCGGAGCAGCGCCTGGAATTGAAAAAAATCTACCACCTGATTTTCCGCCGCAAAAAACATCTGGCTGCAGCCATCGAGGAGGTGCGGAAAAAATTCTCCAGTAATGAGGCGAAGACCATCGTGGATTTCGTCGTCAGGTCAAAACGCGGCGTTTGCACGGGCACGACGCGTTCCATCACCGAAAACAAGGATGAATAGCCGGAGCCATGTATAAAATCATCGGACAAGACGGGAAAGAATACGGACCGGTCACCGCCGCACAGTTGCGGCAGTGGATTGCGGAGAACCGCGTCGAGAGCCGGACGCCGGTCTTCGCGGACGGCGCGAAGGACTGGACCTTTGTCGGGCTGCTGCCGGAATTCGCCGGCCTGTTTTCGGCCAGCCCGTCCCAAATTCCGCCGCCGATTCATGGAACTTCAACTGCGGGGCAAACCGGAAGGACAAATTCCCTTGCGATCACCGGGTTTGTCTGCGGCATTTTGTCCGTGTCGCTGTGCTGGTGCTGCGGCGGATTTCCATTCAACGTCCTCGGACTGGTCTTTTCCATCGTTGCGCTTTTGCAAATCAATGAAAATCCGCAGATTCACGAAGGACGCGGCCTCGCCATCGCCGGGATCATTTTGACCGCCGCCAGCTTCCTGATCTTTCTGGTGCTGCTGGCATCAGGCCACGCGCACGCCAACATCAACAACGGACATTTTTAACCCAAAATCATGCCCGCCGCGTCCCGATCCGTTCCGCCGAAAATAAGAAACACCGCGCCGCCGTCGCTGGCGGTTTTCTCGGTCGTTGTATTGGGAACGGCGGTTCTTGGCGCTGGCGCAGTCGTTTTTTTCTTCAATCCAGACACAAGCGGTTTTTATCCCGTGTGCCAGTTCCACAAAGTGACCGGCTTGAACTGTCCTGGCTGCGGCGCGACGCGCGCCCTTTATGCACTGTTGCACGGAAATCTTCCGCTCGCGTTGAAGGACAACTCTCTTTTCATTTTATCGCTCGCGGGTTTGGCCGCGCGCGGCGGGTGGCTTGCTGCAAGGCATTTTCTCCGCAAAGCCGCCCGGCCATTTCTTCCGCCCGCAAACTTGTGGGGATTCCTCGCCATCGCGCTGGTCTTCACGGTGGTCAGAAATTTGCCGGGATTTGAATGGCTGTCGCCATAGGAACACGGCAACTTGAAACAGGCTGATTTGGCGCATTTCGGAAATAATCGCCGCCATGAAAGAAATTTTCAATCAAACCGGAAGGGCGGCTGGAAAACATGAGGCCGGAATTTTGGAGCCATGAATCCCCGCCTCTGAATTTGTTTTTCCATCTGGCATTCTTTCCTTCATCATTTTCCCGATGACGCCGCCCAACGCAGAACTGCTCCGCTCGCTTGGCAGGCTCGTGCGCGGGCTGTCCGCGCTGTTCTGGGGGCTGCCGGCGGCGCTGATCGTCTGCGCGGAAACGGCGCGGGTTGAATTGCTCAAGCCCGCCGGGATGCTCCCCGCGCTCGCCGCGAACGCGCTTCTGCTTTTCGGCCTCTGGCAGATGAGCGATTTTCAAAAACAGGAGCGTCCGTGGCGCAACGCGCTCGACCGTGCGAAACTTCCCGGGCTTGTCAACCTCGGCCTTTCGCCGTTTTTGTTCTGGTTCAGCCGGATGCCTGAACAGCCGTTTTTCCGCGACGCGATTTTTGTTTTGATTCTGTCGGCGCTGCTGTTTCTGTTCAACCTGAATGTCGTCCTCAAACAGCTCGGCGCGATGCTGCCGGATGAAACGCTCCGGCAGGAAACGCGGCAGTTCACCCTGCTCAACCGCTGGCTGCTCGTGGGCTGGCTGGCTTTCGTTGCCGCTTCCATTGCCGTCCCGCAAATGTTTGACCTGCCGGCGCTGTTCAGTCCGACAATTCTATCATGGATTCAACGCGCGAGAATCGCCGTCGTGCTTTTCCTCGGCCTTGCGCCGCTCGCGATCACGATGGCTCTGATCTGGAAGACCAAGGAAACCATCCTCGATGGAGTTTTCGGCCTGCGGAATTGAATTGAAATGCGCCTGCCGGCTTCAAAACGCAAAAAAGTTGAAGCCCTAAAATGCCGTGGTTTTCCGGCTGAAGATTGTTCGGGCGCGCTTGACGGTGAAGTGTCTACGCCATGTGCTGACGCCGCAAATACCGAGAAGACCAATAGCGGAAATCAAGCCATATCCGGCGGGTTCGGGGACGGGTGCGGAAACGGCACTGACTGCGCCTTGCAATTGGAGGTCGTCACCTGTCGTATTTCCGGTGTCATTGAAATACCAAGTTCCAGAAGTTCCAGTAGAACCCCAATCTACTATCCGAAATGTTATGGTTGTTCCAGCCGCCACATTCTGGAGATCTGATATTCCAGAAAGATCAATAGCACTTTTGGAATTACCTGCCGCACTGGTCGTGGCACCCCAAGTGATGGCAGATCCAATGTCTATAAAGGAGCCTGTTCCGACCTCATATTGCCAGATGCCTGTTGCCGGGGCGGTGCCACTCCTGCGAATATTGTAGGCGGAAATACTGGCGATAGAAATTTCATACCCTGAGTCTGCTGTAATGGTGAATGTAACAAATTGGCCGCCTGCTATTGCAAGCGCTTCGGTATTGTTGGCTGTTGTAAATCCACTCCCACCCCACGCTTTGGCCGCCGCCGTGCCAGAAGCGCCTATTCCGCTGCCGCGAGTTAACCCTCCAATAGTAAGATTTGGGTCAATATCGTTCGGAGCCAAAGGTGACGCGCCAAAATTATTTGCACCACCTGCCAGACCACTCATGTCCCAGCCTGCCAAAGATGCTTGAATATCCACCGCGCCTAAACCACAAACCGCAATCACGATAGACATCATCCATCGCGCGGGACAAAACGTCGGAAATAAATTCGCGCCGTGAAAAGTTATTTTGAAAAATTGATGCAAGGAAAATATTTTATTCATGTTTTGAGATTGTTGTTCCGATTTGGAAACCCGCATTTTGTCATTAATTTGTCTCCGCATCTAGCCAAAAACGGGACATTTTATTTCACATTTAGGACTTGATGAATCGTTGTAAATCATTCTTTTACTCAATGAAATAAATTTTTTCCGTCCGTTCAGCATTTTCAGCCCGAAGATTCAGGAATGAAACAGTATACCGGTTCACATCAATTTTGACACGGTGGCGATTGGGCTGGCGGCAAACGGGTGGGGCGAGCGTCTCCGCGAGCCGTCACAGTTTCCGGCTTCACCGGCTCGTGGCGGCGCTCGCCACACCACCCGCCAAATAAGAGCCAATGTCATTGTGAACTGCCATAAATACGAAGGATTTCCCGCTTTCAAAAGTTGCAAGTGTCTCTGACGAACACCTCTTGCCGGCGATGTGCAATCTCTGCTAACGTCACACCCTTTTTCACATGAAAAC
>Ga0207933_1001549_pt1 | contig 16991 bp, 14 predicted proteins | sample NGESurdeep092012_4_FD_184488 | JGI IMG/M metagenome (GOLD analysis project Ga0207933, IMG submission 184488) | Arctic peat soil microbial communities from Barrow, Alaska - NGEE Surface sample F53-3 deep-092012 (SPAdes) | ecosystem: Environmental > Terrestrial > Soil > Wetlands > Peat ...
AACCCGAGTCCCGCCGCCACCACGTCTCCCAGGAGCGCCGCCGCGACCGCCGCCGCCGCCGTCATCCGGATTTGCAGCATTTCAAACCAGCCAGCCCGCCGCGGGGCGACTCCTGAGCTTTGGCGGTTATGCCGGCAATCAGGCTCCGTTCAATACGCACCCGAGCTACATCGTCCGAAAGAACCGTGTCGCCTTTGTTTTGCTCGCCATATTTTTCGGCGCGTTGGGAGTCCACAACTTCTATGCCGGATATATAAAGAAGGGTGTCATTCAATGTTGCCTTACGGTGCTTACCTTCTTCCTGGCTTCCCCGATCGTCTGGGTCTGGGCAGTCGTTGAGGCCTGCCGCATCGATCGCGATAGCGATGACATCGCATTTACCTAGAACTGGAGACTTCAGATGAACTACATGCTCTCTCGCGACGGCCAGGAATTCGGCCCGTACGCCCTCGCCGACCTGCAGCACTATGTGGCAGCCGGAGACATCCTTCTTACGGACATGGTCCGCAGTGAAGGCATGACGGATTTCCTTCCCGTCTCCCAGGTCATCGGCACAATCCCTGTTCCCGCGCGAGCAACGGCTATTTCCATGGCCGCGGAGAGACCGGAATATCCATATCCACCCAACCTTCCCTGGTGGCTTGTTCTAATCTTCGAAATGGTAACCCTCGGAATATTCGAAGCTGCCTGGGGTTTGGTTCTGGCGATCTGGATAAAGAAACTCGCGCCTTCCAGTAGGGCGGTCTACTACTATGCCGCCTACATCGTATGTCTGGGATGTATCTTTGTCCTGAGCTTCATGGCAGCCGCAGACCATACGGCGAATCCGATGATCTCCCTGGTGAATCTAGTCAGCATCGTTCTCACGCTATGCGCCAGATTCAGCCTGAAGAACTCACTCGAACAGCACTACAACTCCGTCGAGCCGATGGCCCTTGTACTCAGTGGCGTGATGACCTTCTTCTTCAGCGTCATCTACTTCCAATACCATCTCAACGACATCGTCCGCAGAAAGAAGCTCGACGAGATGGACATGTTATCGTCCTATGCCAACCCGGCATCCTGACCGAGAGAAAGGACCACAGGTTGGCCTCGCCGCGCACTCGAAGACTGAAAATCGATCACGAACTGCTGGTCAGGCGCTTCAGCAACTGGCCGGCCATTCAGATCGCCGCCACGGCCGGCATGCCTCCCGAACTCTATCGCATCACCTATGCGTTAAAGGGCCTGTACGTCGCTGCCGGAGGCGAGATATTCGATCGCAATTCGCATGTCCTTGAGATCAACTTGTCTCTCGAATATCCGCGCCGGGCCCCGCAGTGCAGGATGCTGACTCCGGTCTTTCATCCCAACTTCGACGACGCCACCGTCTGTATCGGCGACTTCTGGGCGGCGTCCGAGGGTCTCGACGACCTGGTGGTCCGTATCGGCCGGATGATTGCCTATCAGGAATACAACACGCGAAGTCCTCTCAACGGCCTCGCCGCAAAGTGGGCCGCCGAACACCTGAACAGCTTGCCGATCGATAGCCAGGTGGTCGCTCCACCGATCGAGAATTGATACCGAACGTCCCGTGCGCCTGACAGAGTTGACGCGCACCTTGGACGCAGAGCGGCGACCGCAAGCCGTCGGCGCCTACTCAATATTTCTGGCGCCGTGGCACTATCCGACCGTTCTGTACGCAATTACCAGATAGGTGAAGGGCCATGAACCGGTGAGCGCAAGCGGGACCGCTTCCGGTCCGTTCAACCTGACGAAGCGTACAGGTGTATAACATTCACGACAATTAGGCAAAAAGAATGGAAATTGTTCCCGATCTTTAGGATATGCTGGTTTGCATTCTCCTTTGTCACTGCTGGGTAAGGTTTTATGGACCGCCGACTTCAAACGACCGACTATGGTGAACCAACGAAAATCCGTTGAGCACTTGTTCGAACAGGCGCTTGCCCTCAGGGCAAGTGAGCGAAGCGCGTTCCTCGATGAGGCGTGCTCGAGTTCGCCGGAGCTAAGGGAAAACGTCGAGCGTTTACTGGAGGAAGATGCCCAGGCGGGCAGCTTCCTGAATTCTCCTCTTTTCGGGAGGCCGAAGACAGCGGGTCCGCTGGACGAAGTTACCGCGGAGACTTGGCCGCATGGCCCCGACTATAGCCAGTCGGTCGAAAATGTGCCCGACGGCTGCTTTAGTGAGAACGACATTCTCGCCGGGCGCTTCAAGATTGTTCGTTTTATTGCCGCGGGCGGAATGGGCGAAGTCTACGAAGTGGAGGACCGCCAGTTGCAAGGCGTCCGCCTCGCCTTGAAGACGATCCTGCCGCACATCGCCGCCAACCCGCATATGCAGGAGCGGTTCGAGCGCGAAGTGTTGCTGGCGCGACGGGTCGTCCATCCAAACCTATGCCCGATATACGACATTTTTCATTGCCGGCATCAAGACACCGACCTGATGTTTCTGACCATGAAGCTGTTGCCCGGAGAAACGCTGGCAGCGCGGATCAAGCGTGAAGGAGCGATACCTCTGGACGAGGCTGCCCGGATTGTCTCGCAGGTGGCTGCGGCCCTCGCCGCCGCGCATGATGCCGGCATTCTGCACCGGGACATCAAGACGGCCAACATCATGCTCGCGGGCGCGGGGGAGCAGGTGCATGCGTGGGTCACCGACTTCGGTCTCGCCCGCGCCTACCAGGGCGAAACCACGGTTTTGACCGCGGAGGGAGTAGCCGGAACTCCCGGCTATGTCGCTCCCGAGCTTTTCCTTGGCGTGCCGCCATCCAAAGCGAGCGATGTGTATGCGTTTGGGGTGGTCATCTACAAGATGGTGACGGGCTTCTCGCCACCGGTCAGGCTCGACCCGAAAACCAAGGTCACTCGCGATCCCTTCACGCAGCAACTTCCCGCTGCGTGGAAACGGCTGATCGAATTTTGCCTTGAGCCGTCCGTTGAGAAACGCTGCCAGAGTTTTCCGGAGGTCGTTGGATCGCTGCATGCTGGTGATAGAGGGAAACGCGTTGCTCCAAGTGTCGCGACGAATATTTCACGGCGGCGGTTGATTGGTTTCGGAGCTGCCGGAATCCTTTGCATTATGGCTCTTCTTTTCAGTCTTTGGTTCGTTCCGGCGGTCGGTGAGAGAGTGAGGGGCCTAGTCTTCTCAAGTAGCGAGAAACATATCGCTGTCCTACCGCTTGACTCCATCGGGGGAACTCCGGAAACACAGGCCCTCGGAGACGGTCTGATGGATTCGCTGGCGGGCAGCCTCTCAAATCTTGAGGCTGCGCATCAATCGCTCTGGGTGGTTCCGGCGAATGATGTGCGGGCTCGAAAAGTAAATGACCCTGCGTCGGCACTGCGAGAATTTGGGGCAACTATTGTCGTCAAAGGAAGCTTTGAACATAGTGATCTAGTGACACGCCTGAAGCTGACGCTCATCGATCCGAAGAAAGATAGACAGATTGGATTTGTGGATGTCGAAACTCAAACCGGGGATCTTGCGGCACTGCAAGATGAAGCCGTCGCGCGCCTTGCCCGGCTAATGAATGTGTCGGCGGCGGGAGAACCGACACGTGGAAGCGGCGCACCGGCGTCCCACGCCGCTTATGAGGATTATCTGGCTGGAGTTGGCTATCTCCAGCGGCAAGACAAGCCTGGAAACCTGGATCGTGCCATCTCCGCACTTGGAAGCGCGGTGAAAACCGATCCACGTTTTGCTCTCGGTTTTGCTCGCCTCGCTCAGGTTTACATCATGAAGTACAGACTCACTTCCGACCCTCAATCGCTTCAAGAGGCCCAGGAATATAGTCGGCGCGCTGCGGAAATGGACGATCAGGTTCCGTTGACGTATGTCGTTCTCGCACACATCCATACGCTGACTGGAAATCATGATCTCGCAATTCAGGAGTTCCAACGTGCGCTCAGTCTCGACCCGAAAAATGCCGATGCACTCAACGAGTTAGCCGTCTCCTATCAAAATGAAGGACGATTCGCTGAGGCCGAGGCGGCTTATATCAAAGCTGCAGCTTTACGCCCTGATGACTGGATGGGCTACAACGCTCTCGGAATTTTCTACGAAAATAATGGTCATCCACAACAGGCGATCCCCGAATTCCTCCACGCTTTAGAACTCACGCCCGACAACGCTTGGCCTTATACAAATTTGGCGCTGGCTTATCAGGATCTGGATGACCCCAGGATGCTCGGAAAGGCCGAAACTGCACTGAAGAAATCAATTGCAATCAGCCCGACCTTTGCTGCCTACGGAGATCTCGGTTTTCTGTACGAACAGGAACACCGCTTCCCCGAATCTGTTGCTGCTAGCCGGCAAGCATTACTGCTCAATGATCAGAGTCCCGACGTGTGGGAAAATCTCACGTCTGCCTATGAATGGCTGAAGGAAGATGAACAAGCAAATCTCGCTCGCGGAAAGGCCATAGAGCTCTTGGAGCGTGAAATAAAAGTGAATCCACAGGACGCCGAAGCGAGAGCAACCCTCGCGGCTCTGTACGCAAAAAATGGCAAGAAAGATAGGGCCATCGACGATATTCATATTTCCCTTGCTTTGTCGCCGAAGAGCAAGTATGTTTTATCCCAAGTTGCGGATTCCTATGAGCTAATGGGAGACCGTAAACAATCTATCAAGTACCTTGAAGCGGCTCTTGCACAGGGCTTCAGCAAGGGACTGCTCAATGCCGATCCAGAGATTCAGGGCCTGATATCCGATCCCAAGTTTCAGATGTCTTCAAATTGACTAACCCTCGGTCTCAATACGAGTGTGCGAGGAGAAAAGGAAAAATTATGGGTCAAATCAACTTGCCGCCAAGTGGTATTCATAGAGATGATATATCCGACTATTGCCAGCAGTACACCGGTGATCCTCTGAAGATCAGTGTCAGGGACGCTGGATTCGTCGCCGTTCTTCCTACCGGAGCATTCAGCCCAGATATTCCCGTGGGCTTATTCGCTCAAAACCAAGTATTGGGACCATTCAATCCAACGACGAACAATACGTCAGTTATTCTGGCGTATTTTGATTTGAGTTCTCAAAAGCTCTACCTGACAAGAATCAATATTCAGTCAACCTGTCCAAAGAAAGCCACGACAAAGAAGGCCGCTAAGAAGATCAAAGCGTAAAGTTTGGCGAGTGCTCTGTGTGAAGCCTGTCTGAAGACGCAAGATTGTTTGCGACGGACGAGTCGCGTAGATGTCTTACATTTTGGCTCGTGGCTCGTCTCAGAGCGACGAGCGGTGGCGCAGCTTGCCCCCGCTTAGTTCGCTGCGACAAGTGCCCTGCGTCACCGCGTGTGTTCTGTGTTGTAGAGTCGACCCGCACTATCAGCGTTTCCGTGCGCCTGGCTGGCGCGTCCGGAAATCTCCTTAAACAACCACACCCGCGCCACGGCCCAGTCGCGTTTTGCAGAGCGAGGTGAAATCCCGAGCACGTTTCCAATCTCCTCGAAAGTCAAACCGGCGACGTAGCGCATCTCCACAACCTTGGCCTGCCTTGGGTTGACCTTTTCCAGTTCCGGAAGCGCATCATCCAGAGCGATCAACTCCCGCGACCGCTCCTCCGGCAGGCCGAAGGTCTCCTGCCATTCGACCTGTTGCAGTTTGCCGCCGCGGGCTGCGGCCAGATGCGCGCGTGCGTGGTCGACGAGGATGCGGCGCATCACGGTCGCCGCGACGCCTATGAAGTGGGAGCGATTTTGCCAGTCGGTGGAGCCCTTTGCCAGGCGCAGATAGGCTTCGTTGATGAGCGCCGTTGGCTGAAGTGTGTGGCTGGGCCGCTCCTTGCGCATGTAGGAGCGCGCCAGTTTGTGCAACTCGGCATAGACCAGCGGAAGCAGCCGTTCGCCCGCGCCGGCGTCGCCGCGACTCATCGCCTTGAGCAGTTGAGTTACTTCTCCATCGGGACTCGGCATCGAGGCAGCTCTTCTTCACGACCGAAATTTGACACCGCAGGTCAGGTCACCAAGTTACATGGAGCAGCCGCATGTCGTCTTCTCTTCCTCACGCAAAAAAGCTGGCAGCGGTCATCCTGCTGCCAGCCCAAGAGTCTGTTGCGATATGACGGGAGCGTGGCGCGGAAATCGGTTGTCTTTTCGCCGTACTGCTTCGCCAACCGGCGAGATGTCTTACAGCCAGAGCGCATCATTTCCTGCGTCCCAGCCGTGCGGCCTTACTCGTTTGGCGAGCGCGGTGTCGGCGGCTAGTAGGTGCCAAGCTTCACATGGAGGACCGCGCCGGGCGAGGTGAAGGTGAGTCCGTAGTCAGTCTCGTCGCCGTTCCAGGTGCGGCCCGGCTTCCAGTTGGCCCCGTCGTAGCGCCCTTCTTCCACCGACAGAAGCTGGGTCTGCGCGCCGTGTGCGGGCGGCGTGCGCCGGAAGCTGACGCGCCCATCGACGCCCGCGACGAGAAACTCATTCGGGCCGATGGGCGCAATGAGGACGCGACCCATCTGGAGTTTGGCGGAGGCCGAGAGCTTATCCGTTGGCAGCCCGGAATTGTACGCCGGAGGGAAGCTGACGAGCGCGCTCCAGTCGCCGAAGGCCAGCTCGATTTGTGAGAGACCGGGCTCCTCTACAGCGGTTTTGATTTTGCCTTCGTACTGTAGTTGAGCGAGTGCATCGGCCATCGTGCCGAGCAGGCGATTGTTCTCCGCGAAGCCCGCACTTTCGCCTTCGGGCGTGCCGTTGGGCGAAAGCATCACGTTGTCGAGCCCGAAGGGAGAGAAGCCGATCGCGCCTTCGCCGATGGCGAGGAACTCATTGCGCGCGCTGCCGGTCGCGCCGAGAAATGAGCCGAAGCCGTTGGTCTCGGGGATGAAGAGTGGGTTGTCGGCACGACGGAATCCGCGCATCACATCCACGTAGCGTTCAGTATTCGGAACATAGATGTCGGGGGCGAGAATGTCGATGTGAGGCGCGGCCGCCTTCCACATGTCGAGCATGTTGACGGTCGGCCCGCCGCTGGGATAATCCTCGCCGGGGGTGGTGGCAATGGGGTAGGCGCGGGGACTCTTCAGCCAGTTGTTGACGTACATCGGCAGCGGCATTTCTTTCTTGCCGGCCGCGGCGACCTGGTCGATGTACGTTGCGGTGGAGTAGGCGGCGAAGGCCTCGTCGGCGTCGTCGCCGAACGCTTGCGACCATGTGCCCGCCGGCTTATGCAGCGCGCTCGAGATTTGCGCAGGAACAGCAGCGTCGAACTGCTTCTGGGCCGTCGCGGAGAAATCGCGCACTGAGCCAAGCGAGCCCGATTCATTTTCGACTTGCACCATGATGACGGTATGTTGTGCGTCGTCGACCTTGCGCAGATGCGCCATCAGGTGCGTGAAGGCGGTTGCATCGGCGGCGAGGTTTGCCGGTGCGTTAGGCGACAATACATCGATCGGCTTGCCCTCGCGCGTCATCATGCGGGGAAAGCGCGCAGGGTTGCTCTTCACCCACTCCGGCGCGTAGTGCATTCTCCCGTTCTTCCAGGTACCGAACCAGAGCAGGACGAGGCGCGTGTGGTGCGCGCGCGCCTGCTGCAAAACGGCGTCGACAACCGTGTCGTCGAACTGGCCTTGGCGCGGTTCAAGCTGCTCCCAGTACACGGGGACTTCGAGGGTATTGACGTGCATGGCGGCGGCGAGCGGCCACAGCGCGTCGAGCTTTGCCGGCCAGCCGCTGGAGTTCCCAACCTGCGCGCCCAGCTCGAAGTAAGGCTTGCCGCCGACCATCAGAGCGTAGCGGCCGTCCTGATGCGCGATGTGCGGCATGTCTTGTGCGCGGAGCGTTATGGTGAGCAACAGCAGAAGTGCAAATCGCATGGCGGTAGGTTCCTTCCTCAACGTACGGTTACGTCCCACACCTTCGACATGCGCGACTTGCCGGCGGGGCCTTCAATATAGAGCGCGACCACATACTGTCCGGCCTGCGCGTAGCTGTGGATAGGGTGCTGCTCGGTCGAACTCGTGCCGTCGCCGAAGTCCCACCGCCAGCTTGTGATCTTTCCAACGGACTCATCTTCGAATGCCACAAGGCGGCGGGACATGTCGAGCACCTTGAAGCTCCATTTCGCTTCGATGGCTTTTTGAAACTCAGGCTCGAGCGGCATCAGCCGGAATTCGCGCAGCAACGATGCGTTGCCATACATGGTGTGCTCGTCGGAAAGGTTCCAGAAGCCATTGTTCTTCGCATTGCCGTCGTAGTCGATGACGGCCCACGACAGGCCGATAATCTTATTCTCGGTGAGCAGCGATTCGACGGCGCGCCGCGGGCCTTCACAGCCGGCGTAGTCGAAGGGCGTGATGTAAAACTCCAGCACATACTTTCCCGCCTCGCCGGGACGGAAGCTGTAATGCTGTGCGTGATTGGCGTAGGGAAGCTCCTTGATCCACGGCTGGCAACCCCAGGCGAGCGCCCAGTCCTTGCCTTCGGAGGGCGTGAAAATATGATAGTTCTGCGCCTGCACGCCATGCATGGAAAAGTGCGCGTCCCAGGTGTCCTGGTCGGCGTTGTTGCGGAACTGCGGGATCAGCGGGCCGCCCGAGCGGTCGCCGTCGACGACAACTTCAAAGGTGTCGTTGTGCAGTCCGGGGTCGGCAAAGTCCCAGTAATTGTCGTAAGCCTCATACAGAAAGTAGAGGCGGTTGAGGCCCTTCACCCAGCCGACTTTAACGTGGATATCGAGGTCTTTGGGGTCGGGGCGCGCGTGCTTGTGCTCGTCGTCGTGCATCTGGTCGAGCCCGATGGAGTAGCTGTCGGGAACGATGTCCCAGTCGCTCGGGTCGCCGTCGATGCGCGGGATTTTATCGGCAGGGAACTGGAAGACTTTGAAGATTTGCGCCGGAGGTGGGGCCGTGCCGGCCAACTCCGTTCGCCGCACGGGTGGCGGCTGCGCAGGAGTTTGCTGCGCGCGCAGGTTCGAGCTGCCCAAAATGATCGCCACACAAAGGAAGCTTTTCATCATTCAGCCTTTCGCTCCTTGTGCATGCGCCGCACCACCGTCGAAGCGTTCAACCTTCAAGCCGGTGCAGTCTTCCGATTGCACAGCCTCTCCAAAATACTCCGGCGGGTTCGGCCCCCAACGCAGCTTGCAGTCGCGCAGGGTTACGTTGTCGGCGTCCTGAATGCTGAAGCCGACGGTCTCGTGCGGTTCGATGGGCGCGATCGCGGAGGTGGGCCGGTTGTCGTAGAGGCCGCCTTTGTAGCGGGTCCAGCGAGCCAGCGTCAGGTCTACGTGATCGAAGACGATGTCATGTGCGCGGCTCCCGGGACTGCCCCACACGCGCACGCTGTTTTCCGCCCGTCCGGTCGCGTTCTGCACGAGGATGTGGTGCATCGATCCGATAGTAGTGGATGGGGTGCGTGGGATCGCGGTAAAAGAGATCGCCTCGCCGCGTCCCCACCACGGGTCGGAGAAGTAGCGAGACTCAAACGTGATGTCTTTGAACCGGATATTGTAGACGCTGCCTTCGTCCCGCAGTTGAATGCAGAGGCCGCGGGAACTGGTTTTGATGTGGCAGCGTTCGAAGCGGATGTCGTGTATGTCGGAGGTAGTTTCGGTGCCGATCTTGAGCCCCGCATCCTGCGTTTCCACCACGCAATCGCGCACGCTGATGTTGGCGGAAGGCCCGTAGTCTTTCGACTGCCGGCTGGCCTTGATGACAATGGCATCATCGCCCGAGACGATGTTGCAGTTGGTGATTTCAACGTTGCGCGAATGGTCGGGATCGATGCCGTCGCAGTTGGGCACGTCGAGCAGGTTGCGCACCTTGACGTTGTCCACCCGAACCCCATCGCAGCCCAGCATATGCAGCCCCCAGTTCGGCGCTTCCGCAAAGGTGATGTCGCGCACTTCGAGGTCGCGGCATTCCTTCAGCACAAACATTTTGGGCCGCCACTCTTTGGGATGCCACCACTCGTTGACCTTGTCGTAGCCGGTCATGAATTCGCGCGCGCGTCCTTGCAGTGTTCCGGTGCCGGAAATCTTCAGGCCCTGCGCTCCGTTGGCAACAATCACGGCATCCATCCCGCTCGCCATCCGATCGGCCGTCGGTGAATTTGTAGCAGCGCCGAGATAGTCTTCGCGTCGCAGACTGGCGAGAAGTTGCGCATCATCCGCGAGGTGGAAGTCGATCTTGCCCTTCAACTCCAGCGTGCCAACAAGATATTTTTTCCCGCCACGCAGCAGGACCTGCGCGTTGCCTGCATAGGCTGCCGCTTCATCGATCGCCCGCTGAATTGCCAGGCTATCCAGCGCAATGCCGTCGCCGGCCGCGCCGTATTTCGCCACGTCGAACATGCGGACACCAGGGCCGCTCCCCGTCATCGGCCGGACGATTGCGGCCGCCGCGCAGGCGCCGCCAGCCTTCAGAACCTCGCGTCTCGAAAGTCGCGTCGCAGCCACCCTGATTCCTCAATGGAAATAAATTCTCAACCGGAAGAACGGGATAACTTTAGCACGCCGGACCGCTGTCAGGCGCGGGAGCCATTCCGCACAATCTGGCTCACCCAGTCCACCCATATGGCCTCATAGCCGGGACAGGCCAGCGGCGTTCCGTTGAGCACGGCGCTCACAAAATTCTCGACGAGAGGGTAATGCACGTTGGCATGAGCGGGCAACAACTCCACGCGCCCACCAACCCGCAGTTCCGGCCCATTCAGCGGGTCGAGGACGATTTCTCCATCGGTCCCCACCACGCGAAACTGGTCGCGTGGCACACGCGAGTTCCAGCGCACATCGACCACGCCGTGGATCCCGTTCCCGTACTCCATCAGCACTGTGGCCGAGTCCTCGACCGCCATCTGATGCAGCGCGTTGGAGAGCAGCCCGGTGGCGCGCACCGGCTTGCCGAAGAGGAAGTTCATGGCGTCGATGCGGTGCGATCCCACATCGAAAAGCGGGCCTGCCCCGGCCAGCGCGGGGTCGCGCAGCCAGGCGCGGTCGTCGCTTTCCAGCCAGCCGTGATAGTTGGCCTCGGCAAGCAGAGGCTGGCCGATAGCGCCCTCTGCGATCAGCGCTTTTGCCCGCATCAGCTTGGGATAGAGCCGCCGGTAATACGACACGCCGAACAGTCGCCCACTGGCGCCGGCTGCCTCGACCATCGCCTCGGCCTCGCCGAAGTTCATCGCGACCGGCTTCTCGCAGAGCACATGTTTTCCGGCCCGCAAAGCGGCAATCGTCTGTTGCGCGTGCAGCAACACGGGCGACGCAACATAGACAGCGTGAATCGCCGGGTCCTGCAAGGCATCTTCGAGAGTCGGCCAGGCGCGCGCGCCGGGATACGCTTCCGCCTTCTTCGCATCGCGCGTGACGACCCCGTAGAGCGAGCTCCGCGGCTCCGCCAGAATTGCGGGTATCACGCGCTTCCGTGTGATGTCTCCGATGCCGATGACGAGCCAATTCACCATGCCGCTCCTGCGCCATGGGCCAGCTGCCAGGCATCGTACCCGCCGGCGAGGTTGACGACAGCAGGGAAGCCGCTGGCCTGAAGGATGCTGGCCGCGCACGAACTGCGGTATCCGCCCTTGCAATGCACCAGAACGGCAATTCCCGGGTCAAGCTCGGAGAGGCGGGACCTGAGCTCGGGGAGGGGGATGGAGATTGCGCCGGGGATCGCGCCGGCCGAATGCTCGGAGGCCTCGCGCACGTCGAGGATTGTGCCCGACCAGTCGCCGAGGTCGACGGCGGACATTTGGTCGAGGGACTGGACGGCCTTGCCGGCCTCGATCCAGCGGAAGATGGAGCCTTCGAGCGCCCCGGCAACGTCTTCGAGTCCGACGCGGGCGAGCCGCAGGCGAGCCTCGTGGATGGTGGCGTCATCCTCGGCGACGAGGACGACGCGGGCCCCGACGCCCAGCACGCGCGCCGCCCAGGAGGCGAATTGCCCCGACAGCGCGACGTTGATGGAGCCGGGAATGTGCGCGGCGGCGAAGTCGGTCGTCGGCCGCGTGTCGAGGACGATAGCGCCTTCCGCCTGTAGCACGGCGACTTGGTCCGGCGTGAGGCTCGGCACTGGCGGAAGGTCTTCGAGGGCGGTCGCGCCGGAGCGGTTGAGGGCCACCTCGTCGTTGAAGTAGGTCGGCCGCGGCGGCAAATCACCCGTAAGCAGCTCGACGAACTGCTCCTGCGACCGCGCCAGCAGAGCATAGTTCGTCCGCCGCTCGCGGCCGATGGTGGAACTGGAGTCGGCCGACATGTTGCGTCCGCAGAGCGAGCCAGCGCCATGCGCCGGATAGACGATCGTGTCGTCGGGCAGCGCGAGGAGCTTGTCGTGAAGGCTGTCATAAAGGACAGCCGCGAGCTGCTGCGGCGTCTTCGTGGGCGAAAGGTCGGGGCGCCCAACGTCGCCGATGAACAGTGTGTCGCCGGTAAAGACGGCGAGCGGTTTGCCGCCATCGAGCGCCAGGATGCAGACGCTTTCCTCGGTATGTCCCGGCGTCGCAAGCGTGCGGAGGACGTTGCGCCCGAGCGGAAGCTCGTCGCCGTCGTGGAGCACGCGGTGCTCGAAACCCGCGCCGGAGCCCGCGCCCATGCAGATGGTTGCGCCGCTGCGGCGTGCGAGCTCGAGGTGTCCGGAGACGAAGTCGGCGTGGAGATGGGTTTCGATGACCCAGCGAATGCTGAGGCCGCGCTCGCGGGCGAGGTCGATGTAGAGGTCGACGTCCCGCTGGGGATCGATGACCGCAGCTTCGCCGTCGTCGTGGACGATGTACGAAGCGTGGGCGAGACAGCCCAGGTAGAAACGCTCGATCTGCATTTTCGGCTCCGTCTGGATGATCGCTTAAGTGATCGGGAGATCGTAAACGCTGCGACGGAAATTTTGGAAGAGGCGCCCCACCCCCTCCCCCTATACCGGGTAAAGTCCCTTATCGATAGGACTTAGCTCCGTACCTCTGTTTTGGAGGTGTCGGGATAAAAGTGCTCGCCCGGCGGGTAGCCGGGCGGATGTTGTTGCTGATTCTATTGTACGGGGCTTGTCAAGAGGGCGCTTTCAGCGGCCAGAAGGGAGCACCGATTGGAATCAAGCAGAAGGGAATCCGGGCTGCGCTCGATTGAGCTTCCGCCGTTGCCTGATGAGACGAAACCAAGCGATGGGAAAAGTGGCAAAGAGGAGTGTCCAGAAGGCGAAGCCAGTTAGGACGAAAGCCATGTCCCCAGAGCTAGCGGTCACAGCCAGTCCAATTCCCAAAAAGGCGAGGATTGCAAAAAACAGCGTGCCGGCTAAAAGAATGGGCCACCGAAAGGACCGGCGCGCGAGGATGGCGTCGATGCCAAGACCAGCGAACCACCAGAACGGTAGACAGTAGGCGGGAAATATCAGTCCTCTCCAAGCGAAAAGGCCGTCCGGGAGTGGGCCGAAGTAAGATGGGCGCCAACTGTCAGGCCAGGTACGGGTGAGGGCGCTTACGAGTGCTTCGGTTGCCATGGCTGGCATGTTCGCTGCCTGAATCGGACGACTCGCGGCGCTCCCAGCTGCGACAACCGAGGCGATGAAGAATCGGTTGGGGGGAATCCTGACATCGACCCCGTGACTATGAATGACAACCGCTCGACCGTGCGCAGAGATTCGACGCAAATTCAGATAATTAAGTGCCGTGAATGCTTCCAACAATACAACGCAGAGTACAAACGCGACGAAAGGCAGGATTCTGCTGAACGATGGTCGGCTGTGGCGCATCAGGTGAAAGATTACGCTATAGGCGTCCGAGGGGCATAGGCTTGCACCCGACCGCTACGTTACTTCGCGGGTGCTGTACGTCGGCAGCCCACATCCCAAAAAAGCGAGATGTGGGCCACCCGCCGGACGATTGACAATATGATCCAACCCTATGCAGAAGGACCAGCGACTAGAGTGATCTGCCAGCGATCAAGCCCGGAGGGACATGTACCCACATCAGTCGCGCTGTCCCCTTCCAACTTCGCCGGATTGAACCAAAGGTCCTCTCCACATGGATCGACTTGTCCGGTGGAACTGGGCTTTCCGCTTGCCCACAGGAACGAGTCCCCTAAATCGTAAAAATGACAACCGTTGTATGTTCCTGGGCGACGAGGGTCGGCCGCCATCCGACCAGACTCCAGTCGGGCCGAAACATCCTCGCTCATGCCGAGGGTCCGCAATCTTTCCAGCTGGTGTTGAGTCATGGCAAATCTCCTTCTTATTTAGCCGCGCAACTTGGGACTACGGAGCCATGCTACTACGGACGCAGGTACGAAATGGGACACTGGGTCCACGACCACCCTCGGAAAAAGCGGTTAGGCTTTGCGGAAGCGGCGGCGGATGGCTCCGAAGGCTCCGAGCAGACCGGTGCCGAACAGGACGTAGGACGAGGGTTCGGGAGTGGGGGCAGCGGAGTCTCCGGCGGTGATGGTGAGGGTGCCTCCCACAAGATTGTTGTTGGGTCCGAACGGGTCGGTCATCAGGTAATAGGTACCAACGATGAAGGCCGGGCTCGATTCGTCGCCTGTGTAAAGCGTGGGGCCGTCGAGAAGGTAGCTCAGGCCAGATGCCTCGTCAACGATCTCAGTGTCGAGATGTCCGCCGAACCCGTTGTTCTCTCGTGCTGTAGCTACTGCATCGCTCCAGAAAACGACTATGAGCGGGTCGCCATTGGTGGCCGTGAGTGTGTCGTAGTGCGCGTAAGAGTCGGAAACAAAGAAGCTCGGAGTTGTGGAGTCTGGGATGGAAAACGCTAGCGTGGGATCTCCACTATCGGGAACGAAGGTGAAGGTGTCAGCGTGAGCGGCGGCCGGCACAACCAGGGCGGAGAGCAGGAAGAGAAAGCGGAACGACGGACGAATGCGCATGGGAAACCTCTCAAATAATTAATCGGAAGCAGGCTATGGCGGGTGGGCCACCCGCCGGATGGACTTCGGTCAGGCTTTACGGAAGCGGCGGTGGGCGGCTCCGAACGTTCCAACCATGCCGGTGCCGAGCAGAAGTAAGCTCGAAGGTTCGGGCGTCGCGGCGGAAATGATGAGTTTGCCCCCGCTATCCACATCACGTGTCCGTACAGTTGTTGGTAAAGGCATACCAGTTGTAATTCGCTGGATCATAGAAGGGCCTTAGACAGTTTGTGGCAGGCGCGGCGTATTGCGCTTGCGAATGTGCAGGGGGAGTGAAGAGCACCGCTGAAACCCCTAAGCCGACGAACAAGAACAACTTCGACATGATTTCACCGGTGACGCCTTTCGGCGTTTCTCTCTCTTGAGTTATTTGAGAGATATCACTGGTTGCCGGGATGTTCATTACCCAAATGGGATAGAGCTGTAAATTATTTCGAGGCTGGCATCTGGGGCACGCTCATCAGTACGCGCATGAGTTCGCTCTGCCGGGAAGTTCCTGTCTTGCTTAGCAAACTCTTTACCTGGACACGCACGGTGCCTGTGGACACACGGCGGAGAGACGCAACCTCGGAGAGCGAGTATCCCATTAGAAGACCGTTAGCGATTTCGGTTTCAGCAGACGTGAGTCCGTAAAGAGAGCGGAGTACATTGTCCGGGAAAGAGGAGTTTCTTTCCGGATCGGTGATGAGAAGCAGGACGTCCGCGCCGGATAGATTGCGCTGCGCTTGCGGCAGTGGACTGGCGATCAGATGCATTGGCTGGCGACCGTCGCTGCGTGGAAGCGGAAGTGCATGCATGCCAGGCGATTCGAAGGATGCAGGTAGCGTAGACGCGCGCTGAACCAGTAAACGCAACGGGGTTCCTGAGTCGCGCACGACGGCGGCGAGGAAGCCGCTTCGGAGAGAGATGGCAGATCCCTCTGAGAGCAAGTTGTCCGCAGCCGCATTCCTGTAGATCACCCTGCCATCTTGAGTGACAAGGAATGTGGGTGTGTGGCTTGCGTCTGTGACTATTTCGCTCTGGGCCAGACGCTGCTGTGCGACTCCCAAAACGCGTGAGATTTCCAGCGCTTTCTGGATGTGAGGAAGAAGGAGCGTGAGCATCCGGATACCGTCCTCGCTCATCTGCCCTAGTTCCGGTGCGCGCCAGATGCTGATCGCTTCGAAGCTTCTTACGGAAAGGCTTACCGAAACGACCGTCGCGTAACGAAACCCGAGCTGAGAAACAAGCTCCCGATACAAAGGCGTTCGCAGTAAAGCTTCATTTGGAAGCAAATCCTCACCGTGAAATATTCCGGGGCGTGCTTTCCGGATAAGCGAGTTACGAAAGGGATCAGTGTTGGAATACTTTTCATTATATCTGAGGACGATCTCCGGATCGAGGGGGGCGCCGCCCGTGACGCGTAATGTAAGGCCTGATCCGCTGTCCGCACAGAGAAACACGCCGGTGTTGCTTCCGGTGTGCTCGCATAAGAGTGACAAGAATCGATGCCAGTGATTATGGTCGAGGGGCGCGGAGTAAAGGACGTCCAGCAATTCGGAAAACTGCTCAAGGGAAATCATAGGACCCGGGTCATATCAGGCTATCCCAGGCCGGGCATGCGCGCTCAGCAAAATTTTGCGCCCGGGACGAGTTCTACTCCACCGTAACATTTTCCGGGATTTCTCGGCCGAATGGCTATCGGCTGGCTGATTTGGAGCGGAGGCCCGCTCGGGGATCGAATGCGGAAGAGGCCGGCGATGGCGGGCGGCGGGAGCGGACGCGGGGTGTCGCCAACTGGACGTGCTGGTTGATCGCGAGGAACGCACGGAGAGCGCGGTTGACGGACGGCGAGTCCGGGAAGCTGTCGAGCAAGTCGGGGTCGAGCATGACGATGTTGCTGCCCGAGCGGATGGCGTACTTGCCGCGGACGGGCTTGGGTTGCGGTGATTTCTTCACCGTGTTGCGCTCGGTCGCGGTGGCGAGGTATCCGGCGATGATTTGCGGGGAGCCTGTTTCATTATGCGCCAGGGCGGGGAGAGCGTACCCCAGCGGCTGAAGCCGAATTTGTGGCGGGCTGAGAATGTCTGGGCTGAACAGGCTGCGGAAAAACTCATCTGTCTTTTGTTAGGTTAATTTTCTTCCACATGGAATTAGTTTATGAAGGTTGTATGCGTGGTCAAGACGAG